>Ga0265297_10000105_pt1 | contig 288879 bp, 276 predicted proteins | sample Munlanlwell13791_FD_192502 | JGI IMG/M metagenome (GOLD analysis project Ga0265297, IMG submission 192502) | Leachate microbial communities from a municipal landfill in Southern Ontario, Canada - Leachate well 137-91 | ecosystem: Engineered > Solid waste > Landfill > Unclassified | place...
AGTTAGTAATGGACACGTAGCCATCTTGAATTTTGATGTATTGGTAGATAATGTCCCATTGGAAGGCGGATCAGCTAAAGATTACCATTTAGTAGTTGGTCAACAAAGCATGATTCCTGGTTTTGAAGAAGCCTTACTTGGTTTGAGCACCGGTGATGAAAAAACTTTCAAATTGAACTTCCCTGCCGATTACCCACACAAACCGATTGCTGGCAAAGAAGCCCAATTCAGCGTCAAAATCAACAAGGTGATGGAACGTGAATACCCGGAAATCAATGATGAATTAGCCAAAGAATTAAAATATGGCAATTTAGATGAATTAAAAGAAGCCATGAAAAAGAATTTAATGACTGAGAAAGCCAAAAATGCCGATATTCAAAATATGAATCAAGTTTTTGATGAATTATTGAAAAAAGCTGATTTTGAAAAAATTAATGATGCCTTTTTAGATCAAGAATGCCGAGTTATGCTTGGTGAATTAAAACAAAACATTGAAAAGCAAAAGGGAAACTATGAGCATTATTTGGAACATATCAAAAAAACCGAAGATGATTTATTAAAAGAAATGAAACCTGAAGCTGAAAAACGCGTGAAAATTTCTTTAATATTAAAAGAAATTGTTGATAAAAATAATTTATCCGTAACCGAAGAAGATATTGATCAACAATTTGCCCAATATGGTGAGGCCTCTGAAGAAATGAAAGGCAATAAACGCTTCCGACACTATATTGAGCAAAATCTATTAAATAAGAAAACCATTGATTTTATCAAAGAAACGCTAGGTTTGAAATAAAAAGTTTGCTTAATTCGTTAATATTTTTTACAATAAACATTATAGAATCACTTATAATGATAATTTTATATGTCCAAAAAGAAAAAACGTTTTCACCAAAGAGATTTGGCTCAAAACACCTTACGTGAAGTAAAGAAAGAATTTCATTCTGAAAGAAACAATCAAAATGAAAAAACTAGTTCAAACAATTCGGCTAAACCGAAAAAGAAAAGAAACTGGAAAAAAATATTTTCCTGGATTTTGTATATTGGAGTAATTTTTGCCTTAGTTGGAGGAATCCTTTTTTCCGCTTTTGTGGCTTATATTTCCAAAGACTTGCCTGACACTGACGGTTTAATCACCCGCGTTGTTCCGGAAACTACCAAAATTTATGATGGCGAAGGAAAAACTTTATTATATGAACTGCACGGGGAAGAGAAAAGAACCTCCATTGAAATTCAAGATTTACCATCCTATGTTTATAATTCCGTCGTCGCCATTGAAGATAAAGATTTCTATACTCATAAAGGAATTGTGCCCAGACGTTTTATCAAAGCCGTTTATGTAGATGCCATTAATGTTATTTGGAAAATTTTCACCGGAGAAGCTAAAACTTTTTATCAAGGTGCTTCCACAATAACCCAACAACTAGTGAAAAATTCCATATTAACCAATGAATTTTCCATTACCCGTAAATTAAAGGAAATGATTTTGGCTTGGCAATTGGAAAAGAAATTTAGTAAGGAACAAATTTTAAAAATGTATTTAAATGAAATTCCTTTTGGTTCAGTTTATTATGGTATTGAATCAGCCGCTCAAAATTATCTTGGAAAAAGCACTAAGGATTTAAGTTTGGCTGAATCTGCTGTTTTGGCCGCCATCATTCAAAGACCTTCCTACTTCTCACCATTTGGCAGTCATGTGGATGAATTATTGAGCCGTCAACAATTAGTATTAAGTTTAATGTTAGAACAAGGATATGTCACCCAAGAAGAATATGATAAAGCCAAGGATGAAGAAATTATTTTCAAAAACAAAGGTGATCAGAAAATTATTGCTCCACACTTTGTAATGTACACCATTGATTATGTTAACGAATTATTAGGCGATGATTATAGTGAACAATTATTAAGAGATGGTGGTTTGAAAATTTATACTACTGTTGATTTGAATTTGCAAAAAATAGCCGAAGAAACAATTACCGAAAATATTGAAAACATTGAATCTCAGGGTGGAGACAACGCTGCTTTGGTTTCTATTAATCCAAAAAATGGTTATATTTTAGCCATGGTTGGTTCTCGAGATTATTTTGATGATGAACATAATGGTCAATATAATGTAGCTTTGGCTCTTCGACAACCGGGATCTTCAATTAAACCTTTGGTTTATTTATCAGCTTTTGAAAAAGGTTTTTATCCGGAAAGTGTAGTTTATGATGTGGTCACTGATTTTAATGGTTATAAACCATACAATTATAATTTTAAAGAATATGGGGCCGTAACCCTAAGAAAAGCCTTACAAGGATCTTTGAATATTCCAGCCGTAAAGACTCTTTATCTGGCAGGTTTAAATTATGTCTTGGATATCGCTAAAAAATTCGGCTACACTACCTTAAATGATCCGGATCGTTTTGGATTAACCTTTGTTTTGGGTGGCGCTGAAGTCAAATTATTGGAACACACTTCCGCCTTTGCCACTTTTGCCAATGATGGTCTATATGTTAAACCAAGTCCAATCATCAAAATTGTTGATAGACAAGGCAATATTATCTATGAAAATAAAAATATCGGTGAACAAGTTATCAAGCAAGATTCTGTCCGCATGTTAAACAGTGTCCTAAGCGATGATTCTTCACGTCAGTTCATTTTTGGGGCTAACAGCGCATTGTACTTGCCGGGTCGCCAGGCCGCTGCAAAAACTGGTACCACCAATAATAATAAAGATGGTTGGACAATGGGTTATACTCCATCCTTAGCCACTGGTGTTTGGGTTGGACGAAATGATAATAAAGAAATGACAGGACCGAAAGCTGATGCGGTTTATGTAGCTGGTCCAATTTGGAAAAAATTTATGCAAACAGCCTTGGAAGGAAAACCAGTTGATTATTTTCCGGCTCCACCTCATAACAATAGTACTAAAGCTGTTTTAAATGGTGGTATTTTAAAAGGTATCACTTTGAAAATTAACAAAATCTCCGGAAAAATAGCTTCGGAATCAACTCCTGCTGAATATGTTGAAGAAAAAACTTTCCGAGAAGTTCATTCTATTTTACATTATTGTGATAAAGATAATCCAAATGGACCATATCCAACAAATCCAGCCAATGATCCATTTTATACTCGCTGGGAAGCTGCCATTCAAGCTTGGTTAATCAAATATAACGAAAAGGCTAATGCTGATCCAAATGATGATTTACAACCAATTGATACAACGGCTCCTCCAACAGAAACCGATGAAAATGTTTATACTCCTGAAAATAAACCGAATTTAACCATTATTTCTCCTCAAAATAATGAAACAATTAATCAGAATAAATTAACAATTTCTGTTCAGGCTACTGCTACCCGCGGAGTTTCCAAGTATGAATATTTCTTTGATAATAAAATAATTCCAAGTAATAATACCAATTATGTGGAATATTCTTTATTCAATGAAAGTGCTGGTGCTCATATTATTAAAGTAAAAGTAAGTGATGATGTGGGTAATTTTACAGAACAAGAAATTAATATCAGTTTATCAAACAACGCTTATCCGGTGGAAATAGATATTATTTATCCACAAAATAATAACACTTATCCGATTTCTGCCTTTCCATTGGTATTTACCGCTGAAATTCTAGGTTCAAATCAAATTCAAGAAAGTCAATTCTGTTATCAACTAATTGATAACTCCGAAATAAAATGCTTTGATATTAATGAATATTTTGTTGATGGTACAAATACTTTCAAATGGATGAATGCCCCAGATACTACTGGCGAATATAAATATTATTTAAATTTAAGTACCTCTGGTGGAGATATTCAAACTGAATCAAGACGAATTATTATACGATAAAAAAAAGTCCCCCGATATGGGGGACTTTTTTTATTTTCCTATTATTGTCTAATCGGCATTACAATATACAAATATTGATCTTGATTAGCAGAACTAATAACAATCGGTGAAAGATTATCAATGATTTCCACCTTAACATCTTCCGTTTTAATGTTATTTAAACCATCCAATAAATAAACATAATTAACTACAATATTATTATCTATGCCGGTAATGTTTGAATTAACAACTGCATCACTTTCCCCTAATTGCTCATTAAAGGCTCTGATATGAACTTCACTTTTTGTTGGATCTTCATTATTAACTTGAAATTGTAAAGTAATATCATTAATATTTTCTTTTACAAACAAACTAACAGTTTTAATATTTTTCAAAAAATCAGCCACTGAACCAATCATTTGAGTATTAAACTTTCCTGGAATAATTTGTTCATAATCAGGATAATTACCTTCAATCAAACGCGAAACCAATTCTAAATTATCAAATACAAATAAAATTTGACCTTCTGATAAATAAATTTCAATTTCAGAATCATCTTTTATATTATTTCTTAAAATTGATAAAACTCTAACTACTTCTTGTAAGGTTTTAGATGGAACAATAATATTAACCAATCCTAAACTATTTTGTTTAATGTTGATTTTACGTTCAGCCAATCGATAACTATCAGTGGCAGCTAAAGTTAATTGATTATTAGAAAATTTAAAATAAATACCATTTAATTCAGGTCTATTTTCATTTTTTGAAACAGCAAATAAAACTGAATTAATAGCTTCTTTAAATAATTCAACATTAATGGTGGCTTTATTCTTTTTACTTAATTCCGGAATTAATGGATAATCACTGGCATTTAAACCTTTAATTTTAGTTTGATGTCCTAAACATTTAACATGTAATTGTTCTTTATTATCCAGCTCAATATCAATATTCTCTTTGGGTAACAAATTAACATAATCACTTATTAATTTAGCATTAACAGTAAATGAACCTTCATCTTCAATTTTACCTCTAACTGTATAACTAATACCAATATCTAAATTAGTGGTTAATAATTTAATTTCTTTTTCTTTTAAATTAATTAAAACATTATTTAGGATTGGTAAGTTTAAATTTTTACTAGTTGCATGTTGAACTATTTGAAAACCTTGATTTAGATTTTCTTGAGTACAGGTGAATTTCATAAATTATCTTCTTTATTATTATTAGTATATAAATATATAAAATTAGTAGTAATAGTAGTAGGTGCTGTGATTATGTGGAAAAGATTCAAATATCCTTTATTCATAATATTATTATTATACACAGTCTGTTCATAAGCATGTGGATTGTTAGAAGGTAAACAGTGTATTATTTTCGACTTTAATTGAAATTATTATTTTATACCAATCTTATATACAAGCAAATTGCTAGTTATCCACAATTTATACTCAATTATTTAATTAGATTTTTTAATATTGTCCATATCTTGTCTTAATTGTTCATTATGATGTATTTCTTTTTCTAATTTAGCCACTGCATGTAAAATTGTGGTATGATCGCGGCCATTTAGAAATTTACCAATGGCTGGATATGAATAATTCGCTTCATTCTTTAATAAATAACATAGAATTTGTCGCGGATAAACCAAATGTTTAGTTCTTGTTTTACTTAATATTTCATCTGAAGTGATATTAAAATATTTACAAACACTATTCAATAGGTGTTGAGGAGTTAAATTCTTTTTAGCTTGATTAACTTTAATATTATTTCCCATGATAATTTTAATATTATCTAAAGTTAAGGGATTATTATTAATTTGTTGATAAGCTAATAGTTTGTTTAAAAAACCTTCCAATTCACGAATGTTATTTTGAACCATTTTGGCTATATAAATAACCGAGTCAGAATCTAACATTATTCCTTTTTCCTGAGCTTTATTTTGTAGAATAGCAATTCTAGTTTCCAAATCAGGCGTTCTAATATCGGCAATCATTCCCCATTCAAATCTTGATAATAAACGATTTTCTAAAGATTCCAATTCTTTTGGTGGACGATCGGAAGTTAAAACAATCTGTTTATTATTTTGATAAAGTTCATTGAAGGTATGAAAAAACTCTTCCTGGGTACTTTCTTTTCCGGAAATGAATTGAATATCATCAACTAATAAAACATCTACTGTTCGATATTTTCTTTTAAATTCATTGACGGAATTCTGTTTGATGGAAAATATAAAGTCATTAATAAACTTTTCAGTACTGATGTATAAAATTTTCTTTTGAGGAAGCATCGCTTTGATTTGATTACCAACAGCTTGCATCAGATGAGTTTTTCCCAAACCTACTCCCCCATAGATAAATAAAGGATTATAAATTAACCCTGGTGAATCGGCCACCGCTTTGGCAGCAGCAAAAGCTAATTCATTGCCTGGTCCAACCACAAAATTTTCAAAAGTATAACGTGGATTTAAACCAAATTCAGGAATAGTTGATTGTTGCTGTTGAACATTATTGGAAATTTCAATCTTTTTTAAAGTAATTGAATTGGAAGAATTATAATTAACAGCATTTTTGTTTTTAGAATAAGTGAAAACGATTTTTTCAACTGGTTTTTGCCAATACTTATCTAATAATTTTTTAATGGTATCAGTGAATTTTTGTTCTAACCAAATTTTAGCAAAGCCATTTGGTGTGCCAATGGTTACTTGTTTTTCATTCAAATCTAAAATATGAGAACCCTGAAACCAAGTATTGAACTCGGCCTTGGTTGTCATTAATTCTATTTCTCCTAAAATTGATCGCCACAGTTGTTGTAACTGGCTTTGGTCAACGGAGTTATCCATTTTTTTATTTTATTAATTTTTTAATTATTATAAATGATTTTTTATGAGAAACTTGGCTTTCATTAAATTTAATTCTCAGAACCATTTTATCTTAACAAATATAAAAAAAAATAAAAGAGTTGCTTTGTGGATAACTTTGTAGTTTAATATAAATTTATTTTATATTAGATAAATTTCATCTGTGGATAATTTGTGTATTGTTAGCCGAATGGTTTTAATTCAGCAAAGTGCTAATCTGTAATAATTCTTTGATTTTTTCGGTTTTTTGATCAAAACCCAACTGTGTATAATTGGCTCTAATAATGAAAATCAAATCATAACCATTTTTAATTTTAGAGTCTTTTAATAGAGAGTGTATAATGTTTCTGGTTTGTCTTACAGTTAAATGTCTTTTGCTGGCTAATTTTTCTGTTTTTTTAGATAAAATAAAAGCAATCCTTAGTTCAGCATTATCTTTTTTAAGATAATGAAGGGTTAAAAAATTGGGTAAATTTTTATATTTACCGGTTTTAAAGACTAGATCAAAATCTTTTTGTAAATGTAGGCGGTATTTTTTTTCTAACATATAATTACTTGTTTTATACATTTTATAGATTATCTGCTTATTAGTCAAAGTGATTGTATATTAAATGATTATTTGTTAGAATAAAAAAAGAATTTATTCATTTTTTTTATTTTTATGAGAAAATACAAATCACAAAGAGTAGCAGTTTTTGTTGATGTGCAAAATATGTATCATTCGGCTAAAAATCTATACAATGCCAATGTTAATTTTGCGGAAGTTTTAAAAACAGCCGTGGCTAATCGTGAATTAATTCGGGCAATTGCTTACACCACTCGGGCTGAAACCGCTTCGGAAAATACTTTTTTTGATGCTTTGGAAAAACAAGGATTTGAAGTAAAAATCAAAGATTTGCAAATCTTTTTTGATGGAAGCAAGAAATCTGACTGGGATGTGGGCATTACAGTTGACACAATCAAACTAGCTGATAAGATTGACAGCGTTATTTTAGTAACCGGTGACGGTGACTATGCTCCGTTGGTTCAATACTTACAGGAAAATAAAGGTTGTGTCGTGGAAGTCGTGTCTTTTCAGGAAACAACCTCTTCCAAATTATTGGAATTGGTGGATGATCATATAAATTTAAGTGAAGATAAGGGAAAATATTTGATTAACTATCACCCGCAACAACGTTTAAGAAAAAATAATAATTTAAATATTAAGAGACCTCTAAACAAATAATTATGAGTGATTTCAAAGAAAAATCTTTTAGTTGTGATTTTTTAGGTAAAAAAATTACTGTAAAAACCGGAAAATTAGCCCAACAGGTTGATTTCAGCTGTACTGTTCAATATGGCGATACGGTTATTTTAGCTACTGTTAATATGGCTAAAGAAGCTCGTCCAGGGATTGATTTCTTCCCGTTGATGGTTGATTACGAAGAAAAATTATATGCGGCTGGTAAAATTAAAGGATCACGTTTTGTTAAACGTGAAGGTATGCCAACCGAAGATGCTGTTTTGATTGGTCGTATGATTGATCGTGGTTTGCGTCCTTTGTTTCCTGAAACTTTAAGAAATGACGTTCAATTGGTTTTGACCGTTTTATCTTATGATGAAAGTAATTTACCTGGGGTCGTGGCTATCGTTGCCGCTTCCATTGCTTTACATTGTTCTTCTATTCCTTGGAATGGACCAGTGGCTGGTATTCAAGTTGGTCGTATCAATAATGAATATCAAGTTAATTTATCCAAGGATGAAATTAGCAAATCTGATGTTAATTTAGTGGTTACAGCCAATAAAGATAAGGTTTTAATGGTGGATGCAGATTTCAAGAATATTGATAATAGTATTGTTGAAGGTGCTTTTGCCAAAGCTTTATCGGAAATTGCTCCATTGATTGATTTTATAGAACAATTAAGAAAGGATATTGGTAAAGTGAAAGTTGAGGTTCCGATGGAAAAAGTGATGATTGAAGATCAAGAATTTACTATTGAGGAACAAGCTTTGTTAACCAAACAAATTAAAGAATATTTTCAACCGATGTGGGGAAAATATTTATTTAATATTCCCATTGGTAGTAAAAGTGCTAGAAAAGATATTTTGCATGAAATGTTTGATTTGGCCAAGACTGATTTAGTGGAGAAAAAAGAGTTAAATGCCAAAAAAGTTGATTTCTTATTGTCCAAGCATTTTATGGATTGGGTGGAAGAAGAGGTTACCAAGGCTATTTTGGATAAAGAACAACGAGTTGATGGTCGTGCTTTGAATCAAATTCGTCAATTGGAGGCGGAAGTTGCTTTGTTACCTAGACCACATGGTAGTGCTTTGTTCCGTCGTGGTGAAACTCAAATTTTGTCAGTGGTTACTTTGGGAGCTCCCGGTGCTGAACAAACTTTAGACACCATGGGAGAAGATGATAGTACCAAACGTTATATGCATCATTATAATTTTGCTCCATATTCAGTTGGTGAAATTCGCCCATTGCGGGGTGCCGGTCGTCGTGAAATCGGTCATGGTGCTTTGGCTGAAAAAGCGTTGGAGCCTGTTTTACCTGAGAAATTGGAATTTCCTTATACTATTCGCGTGGTTTCTGAAACTTTAGGATCCAATGGTTCTAGTTCCATGGCTTCCACTTGCGGTTCCAGTTTGTCTTTAATGGCGGCGGGCGTACCAATTAAGGAGCACGTGGCTGGTGTGGCTATTGGTTTAGCCAGTGATGGTAGTGGTCGTTATAAAATTTTAACTGATATTCAAGATTTAGAAGATGGCAAAGGTGGTATGGATTTTAAAGTAACCGGAACTCGTAAGGGTGTGACTGCCATTCAAATGGATACCAAGACTGATGGTTTAACCTTTGAAATGCTTAAGGAGGCTTTAATTCGCGCTGCCGAAGGTCGTAATCAGATTTTGGATGTGTTGGAAGGGGCGATTGCCAAACCAGCTGAATTATCTAAATATGCGCCAAGAATTTTGAGCTTCTCCATTGATCCAGAGAAAATTGGTGAAGTTATCGGACCTGGTGGTAAGATCATTAAGAAAATTGTGGAAGAGACTAAAGTTGATATTGATATTGATGATGATGGATCTGTCTTTATTACTTCGGACAATGCCGAAATGGCCAACCGTGCCAAAGAAATAGTTTTATCTTTGGTGAAGGTGGTTAAAGTTGGCGATATCTATGAAGGTAAAGTTTCAAAATTATTTGATTTTGGAGCGATGGTTAAGATTTTGCCTCAAAAGGAAGGCATGGTTCATATTTCTGAATTAGAACATTTTAGAGTTGATAAAGTGACCGACGTTGTTAACATCGGTGATACCGTTAAGGTGATTGTTAAGGAAATTGATCACCAGGGACGTGTTAATTTATCTCGTAAGGCTTTATTGCCTCGTCCTGAAAGAAATGATAGTAAATAAATACTCATGTCTGAAAATTTTCTTATTTCTGAAAATTTAAATTTAAGTTCTGATTTGCAACCCAAAAAGAGATTCAATTGGTTTAAATTAATGTTTAATTCCATTTGGATTTCTTTTTTCGTGGTTTTGTTTATTTTGGCTGGCCGGAGCTTGTTTGCCTATTGGCAAATTTACCGAGTTATTCCGGTGGAAAATGTGGAATTTTTTGCTGTTTTTGATAAAAAGTCCTATCAGTCTAATGAAAATTGGCAGATCATTGCTAATCAGGCCATTCCTCATTATTTGGGAATCGAACAAACCTTATGGCAAGAATTATTGGTTTTTGATCAATATTATTGGGCTGTGTATTGGGAAAATTCTGCTGATATTAAAGCCAAAGTGGTTTTATTCTCTTACACCCCCCTACCCCAGGACCTTTTAGATTTTATGGATTTGATAAAGATTCCTTATGTTTATGATGGAAAAATTCTTTTATTGAATAGTAATGATTTGCAACTTCGGGAGAAAGCCATTCCTGATTTGTTAATGCTTAATAATCTTTGCGTTGGTCGTTGGCAAGAACAATCTTTTTCTTGTGATTCTCACAAAACCAGCGTTCAGGTTTCTTTACTTGATTCCACTGTTCGTCCGGTGGAGAAAGCTAATGTTTTTAATCTAGAGGCAATTAAGAATGGCCTGATTTATGCTAATAATCAGTTAGAAATGTCTGAAATTAGCCAATTTTTACCAGAAAGTGTGGCTTCCTGGTTACCCATTTTGCCAGAAAAAGAACTCTCTTTACTTGTTTTCAAGTCAGAAAATCCAGTTTTTACCAATAATTGGGCCATGTTCTTGCCAGAAGTTGATGTAAATTCAATTTTGGACCAGCTTCAGTACCAGGTTGCTTATGAAAATCGAGAAATTCGTAGCAATCCCCTAGCTGATGGTAGTAGCTATGAAGACGAGTTGTTGAATTATCAAACTTTCTCTTGGCTTGATGAAAATTTTAATAACTATGATTTGAAAAAACTTTCTTTGGATCAGACCGGGGAGAATTTTTTGTATGTTTATATTTTTGGAAAAAATTTAATTTTGTCTTCGGATAAAAATTTGTTCAAGGATGAAAATTTGTTTTTAGAAAAATCTGAAAATCTGATTCATAAATTTTCCACCGGAAAAATTTTTATGAGTCGCGATCTTTTGTCCGAGTTTTTTCCTTGGCAATTTTCTGCCGAGTGGTGTCCAATTTTAAAAATTGAAGAGGATCTCTCCAAACAAAAATTTATTCTATGTGACTAAGATGTGGATAAAAATATTATTCAAAATTTCATTTTATTTTAGCCAAATTTTGTAAAGTTTATCCAGATTTGCGTTGATTTTGAAATTATGATATACTGTCTATAGATGATAACAGGAGGTGAAGAAACCTCACTCCTCTACCTTCTAGTATCATCAAAAAAATAAAACAAAAAAACTTCTTGACCTGTTCCGTTCCTCGGAACTTGTCAAAGTTCTTTCCTTAGTTCTTTCTAAAAAATCTCAACTTTCTTTCACCACATTAAGCTTTGCTCAACAAACTTTAGGTGAAAGATTCTCATCAAGCATACAAGCTTTCTTGTATGTGTATCATTGCATGTGAGGCTTTCACATGTTTCTTCTCCCTTTCCTGCGGAGAGATCCAAAAAACTAGTTCACATTCACCATGTGGACATAAAAACAAAAAACAAAAATCTTAAAATCAAAACAAAAGGTAACAATGTTACCGGTTATCCTCGGAGAGTATCCGAAGGGGGAGGCAGTGCATCTTTGGTGAAAGATGGCCTCAGAGACATCATTAATCATGGGTTTTCCATCAGAGAAGCCCATATCATGGGCGTAGTACTTAAATCTTTACTTTATACGGCGAGATCTTGAGTTCTACGCCTTTTCCATTTTTACCAACGCTTTTACTTGACCATTTTACTTAAAAAACGATTTGCATTTTTTACACGATTTGTTATACTATTAAAAACTTTTGATTATTTACTTTAACTTTTACTTAGTAGATTTTATGACTTTATCTAAAAAACTATTACAGGAGATGGGTGAAATCCTTAATAAAGAAAAGGCCAAACTTGAAAAAGACTTATTGTCGTTCGCTCGTCCAAATAGCAAAAACCCAGAAGACTTTGAAACAGTTTTTCCTAATTTTGGTGAAAGCGCCGAAGACAACAGTAACGAAGTGGAGGTTTATCAAGACAATTTGGCGATTGAGGATAGCTTAGAAAGATCCTTACGTGATGTTATTCATGCTTTAAAACGGATTGATGCTGGTTCTTATGGTGTTTGTAAGTATTGTGGTAAGCAAATTGATGAAAATCGCTTGCGTGCCAGACCAACATCTAGTTCCTGTATGGCTTGCAAACTTAAATTAAAGGGGCACTAATAATGACTTTTTTCCTTGCTTTTTTGTTTATCTTTAGCGGAATTCTCGCTATAGATTTTACCGTGAAATATTTTCTGCTTAACATTTTAGATGGTCAATCTTTTTATTTAATTGATGGGCTATTGGGCTTTGATTTGCATTACAATAAATTTATTGCTTTTAGTATTCCGATCGGTTTTACGATGTTGATGATCATAAACATTATATTGATTTCTTTTTTGTTTTATCTTTTGTTTCTTAAATGGAGAAAAAACACTAATTTTAGCAAAAAAATCGTTGTGTCTTTGTTGTTGTGTGGGGCATTGATTAATTTTATTGATAGGTTATTATATTCTTACGTTATTGATTATATTACGATTTGGCGATTTCCGGTTTTTAATTTAGCAGATATTTTGATTGTTGGAGGTGCCTTGGCGTGGTTGTATCTGGAATATAAAGAACAAAGTCCCCGTAGTTCAACGGATAGAACGGTTTCCTCCTAAGAAATAAATACAGGTTCAATTCCTGTCGGGGACGCTATGTTTCATGTGAAACATTGTTAATTTTATTTATTTAATGATAATTTATGTCGTTCTCAATTGGAATTGTTGGTTTGCCAAATGTGGGAAAGTCCACTTTATTTAAGGTTTTGACGAAAAAACAAGTGCAAGCGGAGAATTATCCGTTTTGTACAATTGATCCGAATGTTGGGGTAGTGGAAGTCCCGGATGAACGTTTGCAGGCCTTGGCGGTAGTTTCAAATTCTCAAAAGATTGTACCGACAGCCATTGAGTTTGTGGATATTGCTGGTTTAGTGCGTGGCGCCCATCAGGGTGAAGGTTTGGGAAACAAATTTTTGACTAATATTAAAGAAACTGACGCCATTGTTCAGGTTGTTCGGGCTTTTAAAGATGGTAACGTGATTCATGTTAATGGAAAAATTGATCCTAATGATGATGTGGAAGTTATTAATTTAGAGTTAACTTTGGCTGATTTGGCTTTGGCTACAAAGGTTTTGGATGGTGCCATTAAATCCTTAAAAGGAAATAGAGAGAAAATTAATGAACAAAAGAAGGATGTTTTGGAAAAGGTTGTTAAGATATTAGAAGAAGGAAAACTGTTAAATTCAATTGATTGGTCGGAAGAAGATAAAAAATTATTAAGAGAGTACTCATTTTTAACAATGAAGCCTTTTTTGTATGTTTATAATGTGGATGAAAGCCAATTGAATGATAAACCGGCCCTAAATGGTGTCTCGGATGATCAGATTATTGTTTTATCTGCTCAGGTGGAAGCGGAGTTGGTTGGTTTAAACCCTGAAGAAAGTAAGGAGTTTTTGGCTGAATTAGGGATTAAGGAGAGTGGTTTAGATCAGTTGATTAAAAAATCCTATAAATTATTAAATTTAATTACTTATTTTACTTCCGGGGAGAAAGAAACCAAAGCTTGGACGGTGATGGCTGGTTCTAGTGCACCTCAGGCGGCCGGCAAAATCCATACTGATTTTGAAAAAGGGTTTATCCGGGCAGAGGTTATTAATTGGAAGGATTTTGTGGATTGTGGTGGAGAAGTAAAGGCTAAAGAAAAGGGTTTAATTCGGTTAGAAGGAAAGGAATACATTGTTCAGGATGGTGATACGATGCATTTTCGTTTTAGTGTTTAAATTTTTGTTTGAATTAAATATCGTTTTTTAGTTTGTTTCAGGTGAAACAAACTAGCATTTCAAGTTATTTTTGTTATAAACTATTGCTTTTGAAATACAAAGATTTCTCTCCAAAGTTTTTGGTTTGGTCTTTTGTATAATAACGAACCACGATCGGTGTATAATTCTTTGTGCTGTCCAAGTTGTTTGGCTTTTTTAAAGTTATTATAAATCATGTTCTGAATATCAAATTTGATCAGTTGTTGTTTGTAGGTGAATACCGGGATAACAATTACTAGAATTCCTTTGCTGTCCAGGACTTTGTAAATTTCTGAAATAGCACTTTGATAAAGTTTGCTTAATTCGTCTTTTATTCTTAGTAATTCATCTTTGCTTTCTTTTCCACTTAGCGCTGGACCCAGGTGGGTTTCAGTTATGACCTTATTAATATTGGCTTTTGTGAACATTGTGGATAACTTGTTCACATCTGCTTGAAAGATTTCTTCTTTTATTTTACTGGTGTTTAAAATTTCTTTAACATAAGCTAAATTTTCAACACTTCGTTCAATTGCTTCCGGATCTAAATCGGTTCCCTGAATGTGGATAAAACCACTATAAATAGCTTGACTAAGAATTGTCCCGGATCCACAGAAAGGGTCTAGTAATTGTAAATCCTTAATATTTTCATTTGCCAAGCGAGATAAGTTGATTAAGGTTTGAGCTAACTTTGGGGGAATCATTCCGACTTTGGCATCATAGGCTGGACGACCATAATCTAATTGAGAGTATAATTCAAAATTTTGGACTGTTTGGCTTTGTCCGATGAAAACTCGATCTTCGGTATAAATTAAATTAAAATCACAACCATTTTCACTGATTAATTTATTTTTTTGAATAATCACTGAACTAAGGGTATCTTCATTGGATTCAACAAATCTTAGACGTTTGTAGTTTTCTTTGTTTCGTTTTTTCCAGGCTAGGGCCCAGGTTTTCCAATTATTGGCCATTTCTCTGGCTTGTTTATAATTTTTGGAGAAAACATTAATACCAAAATGAAGATATTCGTGATAATTTCCCAGGGTTTCCTGTAATAATTTAGCTAATTTTTCATTAGAATCACCCAGGACAGTTTCAAGAATCTTTCCGGTTTTGATGGTTCCGCCTAAAATATTTTGGATTTCCTGCAGATCAATTCCAGTTTCGGTTTCTATTAAAAGAAGAGGTGCTTGTTCTAGTAGAGTAGTGTAGCGAATTTTAAAACTTTGCAGCACTGTGTAAACTTCAATGGCTGCTAATTCATAGTTGTTTCCTAAAAGAAAGAAATATTGCACATGGTTGGTATTAAAAATAAAAGTTTTCAAAATTCATAATAATATTTTTTTGGCATTTAGGCAAGTGCTTATTTGATAAAATTTTAAAAATAAGCCATAATAGGTATAGTTTTGGTGAGATGGCCGAGTGGTTGAAGGTGCCGCTCTCGAAAAGCGGTATGGTAGTAATACCATCGAGGGTTCAAATCCCTCTCTCACCGCCAAAATAAAGAAACGCGATTGTCGATTCTTTATTTTGGCGTATAGATGAGGTTTATGCGAAACCTTTTGGTTCATAAAATCAAGCGTATGAGTGGCAAGACAAAGTTTTCTTTGTCTTGGCCGAAGGAGCGCAGATTTTCTTTGGCGCCGAGCCTTGCGAGGCGCCGAACATCCCTCTCTCACCGCCAGTAGTTTTGAAAAGTTGCCAATAATAAACCCTTATTTTCTAATACTTTTTTAGAACAAAATTTAATAAAATGAGTAGACCCGAAAGGGATTCGAACTATGGAAAATTTAGAAGAAATAAAAAAGCATATTGAAAACAATCCAGTGGCTTTTGCGACAACAACTAATGACAACAACCCTAATGTCATTGGAGTTGCTTTTGTTAAAGTTGTTTCGGATAATAAAATTTTAATTACCGATAATTACATGAACCAAACAATAAAGGATATTTTAAATAATCCGAATGTTTGTTTGGTTGTTTGGGATAAAGATTTTGTTGGCTATAAATTAATTGGCAAAGCGCAATATTTTACAAGTGGAGAATGGCTAGCATCTGTTAAAAAAATGAAAGAGAATGAGGGATTGCCTGCAAAAGGAGCTGTTCTTATAGAAATATCCAAAATTATATCTTCTAAATAATCCGCTATATATTATATAGCCGATTGTAGCTGAAATTTAGTAAACCTTTTGTGCAAATTGTGGAATATCAAAATAAGTAGGATTTTCTTTGTAAATCAATCGTAGGTTTTGTATAATTTTATCAAGTTTAACAAAGCTTAGGTGGTTAGCTGGTTCAAAGTTCCGGACATCGCCACCGCCAAAACAAAATTTGTTAGAATAGGTTAACTCGTAATGGATTTAAATTATGGAAGATAATATTTTAATCTCAAAAATTGCAGAAGAAGTTAAGGCCAAGCTTGATGGCGAAGGCTCCGGCCACGATTGGTGGCATGTGTATCGAGTTTGGAAAATGGCCGAACGAATTGGAAAAGAAGAAAAAGCTGATTTATTGATTGTTGAATTGAGTGCGCTTTTACATGATATTGCCGATTGGAAATTCCATGACGGCGACGATACTGTCGGACCGAGAATCGCCGGAGAGATCCTTGCAAAATATGGAGTAAAACAAGAATTAATCAATATTGTTGGGCAAATCATTAAAGAAGGAAGTTTTAAAGGTGCCGGAGTTAAAACACAACCTTCAACTCTCGAAGGTCAAATCGTACAGGATGCAGATCGTCTGGATGCAATCGGCGCTATCGGTATAGCACGAACGTTTGCTTATGGTGGAAATAAAAATAGAGCAATGTATGATCCGACAATAAAATCGATTTTACATACTAGCAAGGAGGATTATTTTAACAGTCAAAGTTCTACTATTAATCATTTCTATGAAAAATTGCTTTTGCTTAAGGATTTAATGAATACCAAAACCGGTAAAGAAATTGCCAAAGGCCGCCACAAATTTATGGAAGAATATCTCGATCGATTTTTTGGAGAATGGGAAGGTGAAATGTAAAGCATTCATTATTTGATTTTTTGTTTTTTATATTTGTTTTTAAAATTTATAAATGTTAAAATTTTGTTAAGATTAAAATACTAATTAATAATATTTTTAATTTTATGCCTTCTGGAATGAAAACCATAAAAAATAGCGATGATTTAAAAGAACTCATAATTAGTCATTTGGGTGAAGGGCGTGATTTGGCGCAGTCAAAATCTTTTATTCTAGAGGAATATAATACGACCGAGGCTGATATTGATAATATAGCTCAGCAGGCTGAACAGGAATTTTTGGAATTATATAAAAACAGCCAGCCCGATTCCAGAACAATTTATATGGGTTTGTTGGGAGGCGTGCTTGGCGCGTTGTTTTCGGCCTTGATTTGGGTAGTGATTGTCGCTTTGACAGATTATGAAATTGGCGTTATGGCTTTTGGTGTTGGTATTTTGGTGGGATATTCGGTTTTGTTGTTTGCCGGCAAAAAGCGTTCCCGGGGACTACAAGTCATTGCTGCTGCCTTTTCTGCGTTGTCTGTTTTCGGTGCCCAGTATTTAATTTTTTATTATTATTTTAATCAATTAGTTTTGGAGGGAGATAGTGGACTGGGTGTTTTATTTAATTTTAAGTGGTTGAGTGTGGATTTATTTATGACTTTTATTAATTCGTTAACGGAAATTGTTGATGGTTATACTTTGTTGTTTATGGTATTGGCGGTGCTTTATGCTTGGTCAGTTCCACGACCTTTTAAGTTAAAAAATAAAATATCTTAATATGATTCTAGTCACCATGAATAAAACTTTAAAAATTATTTTGCTGAGTGTGTCTTTGCTTTTGTTAGCTGGGGGTAGTTTGGCAATTTATCATTTTACTACTAACCGGGCAGACACGGTTCCGGTGCTTGATGAAAATCCGCAAACAGAAGATAATTCATTTTTATTGGTGCAGGATAAAAAAATTGTGGAGAAGGAAGGTAATTTGGATATTGAAATTATTTACCCAAGTTTTAGTGGTTTGGATGATTTTAATCAACAGGTGGAAACTTTTGTGCAAGATTATGTTACGGTTTTTAAAGAGAATGCTGATTCCTATGATTGGGCGATGGAGGATTTGGAAATTAGTACTGGGGAGAAATTTGATGTCACTTATTATTTACATGCCAATTATGATAAAGGCCGTTTTGATGAAAAATATTTAAGTTTTGTTTTAAAGGCTGAATATTATAGTGGTGGTGCACATGGGGGCCGAGATTTTTTCAGTTTTGCTTATGATGTGGAAAATAAAAAAGAAATTAAACTAGGTGATTTGTTTCCTGATCAAAGTAATTATTTAAATGACATTTCACAATATTGTTTTGATGATTTAAAAAAGCAGATGACGGAAAAAAGTGGTGATGAATGGGTTGATGAGGAATGGTTGATTGATGGTGTTTCTCCGGACGAGGAAAATTTTCAAGCTTTTGTTTTTAATGAAGATAGTATTGCTTTTTATTTTCCTCCTTATCAGGTGGCGGCCTATGCTTATGGTGATTTTATGGTGGTTTTTCCTTGGAATCGTGAGGGTGTGCAGTTGGTTAATCCAGCTTCTACCAATTGCCAAGAAAAAGGTGGAGAAATTTTCATTAAAGAAAATTCTTTGGGACAATATGGGGTTTGTCTTTTTGAGGATAATCGACAGTGTGAAGAGTGGGCTTTGTATTATGGATATTGTCCGGTTGGAGGTGTAAAAATTACTGGTTATGAATATGATTCAGAAGTTTATTGTGCAATTTTGGGTGGAAAAACCACGGCCGGTGGAAGTTCTTGTACCTTTAGTAATAACAAAGTTTGTTTGCTGGACGATATGTCCCAGGGATTATGCGATCGTAATTTGTTGTCCAGCGATGATGAATTGCAATTGTACACTTATGTTGAAAATAATTTAAGTCGATTGTCTCCAGAGCCGGAAGTGTTGGGTGGAAAATTCTATATTACTAGATTGGAAATTTTGGATGTAAATTATGCGGAAATTGAGTATGAAGATGGACACGTTGCGCTGAAAGCTTCTTTTGATTTTAAGGTTAATAGTAATGGTGTAACCGTGGAGAATTTTGTGATTATCAAATAATATAATTTTAGCTACAACTTATCCACAGCCTTCTAGGTTGTGGATTTTTGTTTTGCTATTTTGAGTTTTTTGTTATAATAAATTTAATAAGCCTTATTAAAAAACATATGAAAAACCTAAAAATTATTGCTATCTTGGTATTGATTTTGCTGGTGTCGTATTTTTTGTTTATGGTTAGCGGCAAAAAAGGTGCCGAGGAGGATGTTCCGGTGGACTTAATTTCAAGTAGTATTTCTGTTGATCAAGAAATTGTTTTGCCGGTGGAAAAAGAATTGGAAAAAAGTTTTGCAAGCTGGACCGTTGATGGTCATGTTTATAAAAGTTTAGGGGTGCAAACTGTTCAATATTCTGTAAAGAGTTCTAATTATCCACAAGATGGGGAATCATTATTGATATTTGGTGATTATGATTCCGGTACGATGTCTTTAATTTTTCCGGGAAAAAGAGTGGATAAATTTGTAGGAGTGTTGGGTCGTGAACCATACTTTGAACCAATGCTACATTACGGTTTTACCAAAGAAGATGGAACTTCTCATAGTTATACTAGCTCTGTGGATGTTACTGGTGATCCAGTGGAAATTAATATTACTCGTTGGGATGATCAGTTTATTGAAGGAACGTTTTCTGGTTTGTTAACTAATTTGCAGTCGGATGGTTATCATTATGATAGTAAATTTCAACTAAGCGAAGGATCATTTAAAATTGATTTAAGCACTCATCCATTAAAAGAAATTTAATAAATTAATTCTTTAACAATTGCTATGACAGAAAATTTACAAATTGATTTGGAAACTAAACCGGTGAAAAGATCATTTATCAATCGTCCTTGGTGGCCGTTTTTAGCGATGATTTTATTTGCGGCGGTTTATTTTGTGGCTTATCAAATGATTGCTCCAGAGTCGACTGATATTAGTAATTTAAAAATTTTAGGGATTTTTGATAAATATGCTCAATACTTTGGTTTTGGTTTGGCGTTTTTGTCTTTGTTATTATGGTATGTTTTGTATGGTTTGAAATCTTTATTGCGTTTGGGAAAGTTTCGTTTGGTTAATTCCATCACTTATTTATTAGGTTTATTACCGTGGGGAATTTTTTCTTATCAAATGGTATTTAAAGAACCTCGTTATACCGACATTGCCCGAGCGGTGATTGATCATGTGGCACAACCTTTATGGTATACGGTTTTGGTTTTAGCTGGAATCGGTGGTTTGTGGTTTGTCTTGGCTTTGTTTTACTCATTATTTAAGAAAAATAAATAAGCTTATGAATCATTTGAAATTATCAAGCGTGGGGGTGGTGCTTTTTTCCACGATTTTTTTAGGAGGATGTTTTGGTGATATTCAAGAATGGACCTGTTCTTTTTTTGATAATCCTGACCATTGCCTTCAGGGGGCGGCGGTGCAAGAGGCTGATCCAACTGGTTGTGAAAAAATTAAAGGCGAAGGGTTTGAAGGTTCTAATCCTCCAAAGGATAAATGTTATTTACAAATTGCCACTAACACCGGGGATCTTTCCGCTTGTGATAAAATTGAAGGTGGTTTTATGTCCTATACCAAAGAAGAATGTATTTTGGAAACTTCCATCGCTAATGAATTACCAGAAGGTTGTGCTAAATTAACTGGGACAGATAAAGATGCTTGTGTTTCTTCGGTTGGTCCAAAGATTACGGCGGATAAAGTTTTAGAGATTGATTCTCAAATCAAAATTTTGCAAGATGAGCTCAAGAATGGTTCTGATCCTAATTTGGAAAGTCAGTTGAAAGGTTTAGAGGATAAGAAAAACGGTTATTTGGGTGTGATGACCGAAGATAATAAAAAATCCTATGAGTTTTTATCAGATCCAACCAATCAGCAGATCTCTGATGATTATATTGATGGGGAGATTGATGAAGCGACCAAGGATCATTTGTTGAATTTGAATTCAAAATTGAAAGACAAGGGAGTAAAAATGACCGATGAGCAATATAATTCGGTGAAAGAATATATTAAATATATTAATGATCCGAGTAATGATATTGAAAATATGGATCCAAAGGATATTTTGAAGGATCGTTGGAATGAAAAGTTGGGAAACGCTTTTGAAAAGGTAAAGTTTTGGAAGGCAAATCCAAGCGATAAGGAAAAGGCCTTGGATGAACAATTACGTTTTTATGAAAGAATGGCTGAAAGACAAGCTGCTATTGATCAGGGGTTAAGTCAGGTTCAACAGGATTTTGATCGGGACTTAAATATTGTTGGTGGTGGCACGGCAGATTATGTTGGTGGTAAAGTTCAGGATGCTGTTATAGAAGAATTATTTGGTAAAGCCACTGGTAAGGCCGTTGGTATGACCACCGCTGTTTTGGGTGAAGCCTTGGACGTGGTAAAAGCCGAAGCTAAATCCGCTGAGTTTCGTGGTTTGGTAAGAGCTTATAATATGGGTATGGAAGAGGAATTAGCTAAAGCCGGTGGTGATGTGGAAAAAGCCCATGCGGCGGTGACGGCCAATTTAGTAAAGGATCCATATACTTATGAGGATTCGCATACGTTTGCTCAATATGGTAATTTGCTTGAAAATAAAGATTGTGATGGTTCTAATCCCCATTGTATTAATAGAACTGTTTTTTGGAAATCTATGAAAAAGTCTTATACTTATCAGAATTCCAAGTAGTTAAATGTGAAGAGTAAAAAAGGTCGCCTCGCTGTGGTATCTGCGCGGGGGCGATTTTTTATTTGACAAGATTTATAAAATGAATTAACATATAGACAGATATCTATATATTAATAAATAAAATTTATGGATTTAATTTTTAAGGCCTTGTCTGATCCGAGCCGTCGAAAGATCCTGGATCTTCTTCGGAAAAAGGATATGTCAGTGACAGAGTTGCAGGAACATTTTAATTTCACCCAAGCGTCGCTGTCTCATCATTTGGATATTTTAAAGCGAGCCCAGCTTTTAACAGTGGAGCGTCAGGGACAATTTATGATTTATTCCTTAAACCTATCGGTGTTTGAGGGGGTAGTGAAGTTTTTATTTAATTTCTTTAAAGAATAATTTTATGAAAAAGTGGTTTTACATTAAATTAGTTTTGTTCGTTTTATTATTGGGTGGTAGTTTGATTGCTTGGCCATATTTGCCGGAAATGGTTCCTTCTCACTGGAATATTCAGGGCGAGGTTGATCAGTATTGGCCAAGAGTGTGGTCTGTTTTTTTCGCCCCGGGAATTTATTTGGCGATGTGGGTTTTGTTTAGCTATATTCCAAAACTTGATCCACGTAAGGAAAAATATAGTTTGTTTGTTGATTCTTGGAATATTTTACAATTGGTAATTATGAGTTTTTTCGTGTATTTACAAGGAATTATTTTTGCTTATGTGTTGTTGCCAGGCTTGGATTTCACCCGAATGATTTTAATCGGTATGGGGGTTTTATTCGTGCTGATTGGTAATTACATGGGGAAAATTAAACAAAATTATTTCATCGGGGTGAAAACTCCTTGGGCTTTGGATAATGTTGATAATTGGAATAAAACTCAACGTTTGGGTGGTTGGATGTTTGTGATCGCCGGTTTAGTCTTTTTATTGGAGGCTTTTTGGCAATGGCAAATGTTGGCGGTTCTGATTGCTCAAATTATCATGATGGTTTTTGTTCCATTTATTTATTCTTATTATTTATTTAGAACGATGAAAAAATAGGAGAATATTATTTTTTAAAGAACAGTCGAAAAAATCGGCTGTTTTTTTATTGTAAATTTGAGTCTTAAATTTAGATATCATTTGTGGTATTTTAATTAAGCGTTTCAACGCAAAAGGAGGGTTTTACGACCGATAAAAAAGATGTGAATCAATTGCCTGTTTGTAAATGGGGGCCTGCCATTTCCGAGGAGGAAAAGCGGATTAATACCATGGAGCCTCCAATTATTGTGGGTTTTCATGTTGCCCAGGATCAACAAATTGCCAAGGAAATTGTTGCCAAGGATCAACAAATTGCACAAGACAATAGTAAGGGGGTTTTTATCGATGCTGCCTATGGCGCGGTGCCAAAAAACCCTGATCGTCCAACGCAAAGAATCTCTGATGAGGATATGGCTAAATTGTTGGCCCATTTTGACAAGCTAACGGACTGATCATTTTTATTTTTCATGGAGTGTAACCAAGCACTCTTTTTTATTTGTGATTTTTTTTCTTTTTCGTTAAAATAACTTTAAGCTTTAATTTTTTAATAATAAACTATGTTGCAAAAATTATACTCTTGGAATGTTAACGGGATTCGCTCGGTGGAAAAAAAAGGATTTGTGGAATGGCTGTTGGGAGTCCAGCCGGATATTATTGGTTTGCAAGAAACCAAAGCTCACACTTATCAATTGAGTGATAAATTGATGAATGTTCCGGGTTATTATGTTTATTATTCCAAACCGGAAAGAAAGGGTTATAGTGGAGTGGCGTTGTATAGTAAGATTGAGCCATTAAAAGTCACCTATGGTTTTGGTAAACAAAAATTTGATACTGAAGGGCGAGTGATTATGGCTGAATATGAAAAATTCATTTTGTTTAATATTTATTTTCCTAATGGACAAATGTCGGATGAGCGTTTGGCATATAAAATGGAATTCTATGATCATTTTTTAGAGATTGTGGATCGTTTAGTTAAAGATGGAAAAAATGTGATTGTTTGTGGTGATGTAAATACCGCACACAAAGAAATTGACTTGGCTCATCCCAAGGAAAATTCTAAGATTTCAGGGTTTTTACCGGAGGAGCGGGCCTGGGTTGATAAATTCATTGCCCATGGTTATGTGGATACTTTTCGGGAATTTAATCAGGCGCCGGCTCAATATACGTGGTGGTCGGTGCGGACGCGAGCGCGCGAACGGAACGTGGGTTGGCGGATTGATTATTTTTTTGTGAATAAATCTTTTATGAAGTTCGTTAAAAATTCCTATATTTTGCCGGGAGTGGAAGGTTCGGACCATTGTCCGATTGCCTTGGAAATTGAGGTTTAATTTCATACAGCTTTATAGTTAATATGAATAAAAATTTGGATAAATCGGTACTGGTCGATTTGCGCTCACTGGCGAATCCTGCCAAAGCGAAAATTCTCGCGCGTTTTTTCAAAACTGGTAAAGGTGAGTACGGGGAAGGGGATTTGTTTTTAGGAGTAATGGTTCCCCAGCAACGTATGGTGGCAAAAAAATATTATAATGATATTTCATTTTTTGATCTTTCTAAATTATTAAAAAATAAATATCATGAAGTTCGTTTGACGGCCATTTTGATTTTGGTGGAAAAATATCAAAAAGCTAATGATTTGGAACGTTTGGAGATTTATAATTTTTATTGGCAGCATGTGGATTATATTAATAATTGGGATTTGGTTGATTTGAGTGCCCCCAAAATTGTCGGTGGTTTCTTGCTAGATAATAAAAAGTCATTGTTCATTCTTAAAAACTGGAGTAATTCAAAAAATATTTGGATTAGAAGAATCGCAGTTTTGAGTACTTTTACTTTTATTAGGCAGAAAAGGTCAAAGGAAATTTTAAGTTTGGCAAAAATACTTTTAAAGGATAAACATGATTTGATTCAGAAAGCGGTTGGTTGGATGCTGCGTGAGTTGGGAAAAACTCTTGGTGAAAAAATATTATTGGATTTTTTGGATCAAAACGCCAAGCAAATGCCACGGGTGATGTTGCGTTATTCTTTGGAAAAATTATCGGATAAACAAAGAAAATTTTATTTGTCTTTAAAATAATTTTTTTTACCCTTTGTTTTGTTGTCTATTTCTCGATTTTACATTTTTCTTTTATTGTTTATAATTTATTTTAAGAGTTTAATCATTATAATTGAATAAGTAACCTTACTATGAACTATCAATACGATTTTGATTCCGATAACGAGGTTGAGCAAGATTCCGATTTTTCACCGGAAAAATCTTTTAATTTAAAAGGTGGTGGTGCAAGCGAAAAGGTAAGTGATGAGTTTGTACCGACGCATAATATTATTATTGATTTTTGTTTGAAGGGTGAAAATAAGAATGAAAAAATTGTTATTGATGGTCGTGTTTTTTATTCTGCTAATTTAAAAGGTTTGGTTCCTAGCCAGGGACATTCCAGCAATCCTTTAGTTCCTGATTTGGAAGATGATTATGATAGTTTTTATGATGATGAAAGTGAAGATTTAGAAAGTCAGGCGGCGATTAGCGCGTATTTGGACGATGTGCAAATGCGTAAAATTGAGAGTGGTAAGCAGGTTTGGAAATTAAACGATGGCGGTGCATTGCGTATCGTTAAAGACGAAGATTGTCTAATGCTTGATTTCAGTGATTTGTTTAATGAAGCGCAAGTTCCCGATTCTCTTCGTAAATTTATTCCAAGCGATGAAAAAATGTTTGATCATTTATCCATTGATTTGGATTCTTTGGACGAAGAATCAGAGTTTGAGTGGGAAGAAAAAGACAAAGGAATTAGAATTACCGGTTGGTTTAAAATTGAGGAGATATAATTTTAGGAGGAAAAAGACTTACACAGATTGTGTTGTTGCGAATAGTTTGAACAGGGGAATATGTCTACTGATGATTCTTTAAAAGAATAGATATCGGTTTTACTTATAATGAGGTGATCAACCAGAGCGATGTTTAACAATTCGCAGATTTTTTTTATATATTTGGTAAACATACGGTCACCATCACTTGGCCGGCTTTGTCCCGATGGATGATTATGAACTAAAATAATTCCTTTGGCTTTATCGGTTAGGGCCGGCAAAATGATTTCTCGGGGGTGAATTAGGTCAATATTACTGGTTCCACTTTTTAAATGGTGGCAGTCAATTAGTTCTAATTGTGAATTAATGGTAATTAAAAACAGTTTTTCTTTTTGATCATATTGGAGAAAATTTAGGTAATTTAAGACGTTTTGTGGTGAATTCATGGGTTGGGAGGCTGATTTTTTCATAAACAATGACTTATTTTTATCTATTATAGCAAACCGATGGTGAAATTAACGTAAAGTTTTTTTAAGTTATACACAGGGAGAGGTTGATTTTTTCTTGGTTTATCATTAAAATTGAGCTAAGGATATTTAATATGGGCAATCGCGAATCGCCCCGGCGATTTGAGGAAAGTCCGAACTCCCTGTTCTCTTCGGAGGACTGACAAAACCGCAGGCTAACTCCCTGGCGTTCCGAGAATAATTCATAAAACTCGGCGACGGAAAGTGCCACAGAGACAATACTATTCTTCCGAGCTTCGGCGGAGAAGGAGAAAGGTGAAAAGTGAAAAGAAGTCGCAAGGCTACTTTTCTTTCTTCATGGCAACATGAATGGATGGCAAACCCCGGTTGGAGCAAGAGCAAGCCTAACGCTTCGGCGTTAGAGATTGGTAGCTCGCTTGATCGTAAAAGTGATTTTACGACTAGATAGATGATTGCTGCCGCTTTCGGGCGGTACAGAATTCGGCTTATATTATTGAATATTCTTTTAATACCTAAAAACATATATGCGTTACAGCAAAGTTGACTTGTTTTTGTTGGCTTTATTAGTTCCCTTGGATTTTTTAATGATTGTCTTGGGTGGATTGTTTGCTTATTATTTGCGTTTTCAAGAAAGTGTTTTGGCTTGGCGTCCGGCGTTATTTTCCATTGATGTATATTCTTATCTACAAGCTTTGTTGTTGATTGCCGGAATTGGCGTTTTTCTATTTGCGTTAAATGGTTTGTATAACAGTAGTCGCCGCCCGTTTTATAAGGATTTTGCTAAGATTTTATTTGCTACCGTAGCCACTTTAATGGTGGCTATTTTATATTTGTTTTTTATTAAAGAAAATTTCTCTTCTCGTTTTATTGTTTTGTTTGCTTGGGTTGGTAGTACCTTTTTTGTAATATTGGGTCGTTTGTTTATTTTATTTTTACGGCAGTCTTTATATAAGAAAGACTTTGCTTTAAAACATATCGTGGTGGTGGGGGATGATTCCATTAGTCGTCAGATGTTATTATGGTTGGAAGGACAACAAAAATATTTAGGTTATAAGGTTGTTAAAGTTTTGAATAATCCGGAAACGTTATTTGTGGATTTGTATCAAACTTTGGATGCTCATCCAAACGTGAAAGAAGTATGGCAATGTGATCAGAGTTTTTCACGGCAAACTAGTGTGAAATTAATTGATGTTTCCATGAAATATCATTTGGTTTTTAAATATGTGAGTGGTAGTTTTGAAAGTCGTGTCACCAATATTGATGTAAACGTTATAAATGGTATTCCTTTGGTGGAATTAAAACGTACTTCTTTGGAAGGTTGGGGACGCATTGTTAAACGTTCGGTGGATGTTTTTGGAGCAATGTTTGGTATTATTTTGTTCAGTCCGGTGATGATTATTGCCGCCATTGCCATTAAGTGGAATAGCAAAGGTCCAATTTTGGCGGATATTCCAGAGCGTGCTGGTCAATATGGTAAACCGTTTCGATTTTTTAAATTTCGGTCAATGTATGTTGGTGCTCATAAGGATCAATCAAAATTACAAAGTGAAAGAGAAGGTTTGTTTAAATTAGATAATGATCCGCGGATTACTAAAGTGGGTGCTTTTATTCGCAAATGGAGTATTGATGAGTTGCCACAATTTTTTAATGTTTTGATTGGAAATATGAGTTTGGTTGGGCCACGTCCTCATTTCACTTATGAATATGAAGAACAGCATAAGCGTGTTTTGGCTCTTAAGCCGGGAATTACCGGTATGGGACAAGTCAGCGGTCGTTCTGATTTGAGTTTTGATGATGAAGTTAAGTTGGATTTATATTATATGGAACATTGGTCAATTTGGCTTGATTTATGGATTATTTTAAAAACCCCGTTTGCGATTTTACGTAATCGCAAAGCCAGTTAAAATTAAAATTTATGAAAATAGCATTAGTACATGATTTTTTGACCCAAAATGGCGGCGCCGAGAAGGTTCTACGAGCTTTTAAACAGGCTTATCCGGAGGCTCCGATTTATGTGTTGTTTGCTGATAAAAATAAATTCGCGCCAACTTTTAATCCCAAGGATATCAGGGAATCTTTTTTAGCGAAAATGCCATTTATTTTAAGTAAGTATCGTTATTATTTATCAATGATGCCATCGGCAATTGAATCTTTAAATTTGAATGATTATGATGTGGTTTTATCCAGTGTTAGTGCTTTTGCCAAAGGCGTAATTACTAAACCGGAAACTGTTCACATCAGTTATTGTCATACTCCAACGCGATATTTGTGGTCTGACACTCATGAATATGTGGAAAATTTAAAAATGCCGGGATTAATGAAAAGATTTTTGGAATTGCAGTTAAATAAATTAAGGGTTTGGGATAAACTAGCAGCTGAGCGTGTGGATTATTTTGTGGCCAATTCTCATATTGTGAAGGATAGAATCGCCAAATATTATAATCAATCGAGTGCGGTAATTTATCCGCCGGTGGAAACAAATAAGTTTTATATTACTGATAAACCGGGAGCTTATTATTTGGCTGGCGGTCGTTTTGTGCCCTATAAGCGTTTTGATTTAATCATTGATGCTTTTAATCGTTTGGCTTTGCCGTTGGTGATTTATGGTGATGGTCCGGAATATGAAAATTTACGTCGTCGTGCTAAATCAAACATTAAGTTTGTGACCGGTCAGTTAACTGATGCTGATTTGACTAAACTATACAGTGAATGTATTGCTTATATTCAGCCGCAATTGGAAGACTTTGGGATTACGGCAGTGGAAAGCATGGCCAGCGGTCGTCCAGTGATTGCTTATGCCAAGGGTGGTTCTTTGGAGACAGTCAAAGAAGGTGTCAGTGGTACTTTTTTCAAATATCAGGATTGGGCGTCTTTGGTGGACGCGGTGATGCGTTTCCGTCCGGAAGATTATGATGCCAAAACTATTAAGCAATACGCCGAAAGATTTAGTTTGGAAAACTTCAAAACGCAAATCAGAAATTTTGTTAATGAAAAATATCAAGAGAAAAAGGATGCCATTGCTCATCAACAAATCCAAATGAACTTATAATTATCTATGAATATTGTCATTGATATTCGTTGTTTAAATGATTATCCGCTGACCGGTGTTCCTACCTACGCCATCGCGGTTATAAACAATCTTTTTTTATTGGATAAAAAAAATTCTTATATTTTATTTAACAACACTTATTATTCGGAAAATAATTATCTTAAAAATTTGTTGACTACCTGGTTAAAAAATAATAATGTCCAATATTTTAATTTGCGTTGGCCTAATAAAATTTTAAATTTTCTATTAAAATTCAAGTTTCTTTCTTTGGATAAAATATTGAGAAAAAGAAAAATTGTTGAGAAAATTGATTGTTGGTGGTCTCCCAATATGAATTATCTTAATTTATCTGATGATATTAAATTCTTGTTAACGGTACACGATTTGTCTTTTCATTTATTTCCTGAATTTTATGATTTTAAGGAACGTTTGTGGCATTGGGGGATTGCTTATAAAAAATTATATCAACGGGCCAATCATTTGCTGAGTGTTTCCCGATCAACTGCTTATGATTTACAAAACATGGGAGTTGCTGAGGAAAAAATTAAAGTTTTTCCTTTGGGAGTTAATCGCGATTTTTTTTATAAAATTCTTGATCAAAACAAGCTCAATGATTTCAAACAGAAATATAATTTACCAGATAGATTTTTTATTTTTGTAGCAACTTTGGGGGCTAGAAAAAATTTAAAATTATTAGTTAATTCTTGGTTGAGTTTGTCCGGAGTGGATCGTCGTGCCTGCCAATTGCTTTTGATTGGGAAAAAAACCGGATATTGGGATGTTTTATCTCGGGAACAATGGGGTAAAAATTGTTTGGATTACGATAAGTTATGGGAAAGCGCTGGTATTAGAACTTTTCCGTTTGCTGCAGTGGATGATTTGCCGTATTTTTATAATTTGGCTGAGGCTTTGGTTTACCCGTCTTGTTATGAAGGTTTTGGTTTACCACCGTTGGAGGCATTGTCCTGCGATTGTCCGGTAATTGTTGGTCGTAATTCGGCGTTGTTGGAAAATTTTGCCGAAGCATTAACCGTTGATGTTGATAATACTGAGGAATTATCAGGTCTTTTATTTGATTTTGTACATGGTAGAATTAATAAGGCAGAGGCTTTGCCAAAAGCGTTTGATTGCAATAAGTATTCTTGGAAAAGCTATGCTGAAAATTTATTAAAATTAATGGAATCATTATGAGGATTGGAATTGATGCTCGTATGTATGGAAAAATAGCACGGGGCATTGGGCGTTACGTTGAGGAAATGATTAAAAATTTGGAAAAAATCGATGATAAAAATGATTATTTTATTTTTTTAGGATTAAATAATATTGATGAGTATCAGCCATGTAATCCTCGTTTTAAAAAAGTGCTAGCTCCTTATCATTGGTATGGAATGAAAGAACAATTGTTTTTTCCTCGTTTGTTGAATTCCTATAATTTGGATTTGGTTCATTTTCCACATTTTAATGTTCCTTATTTTTATCGTCGTCCTTATGTGTTAACAATCCATGATTTGATTTTGTGGTTTGATACGCAAAAGCGTGCCACCACGCTCGGCCCGTTGAAATATGCACTGAAGAAACTCGCCTATAAAGTGATTTTAAAAAATGCTTTGAAGCGCGCGAAAAACGTGATTGCTCCCAGTGAATATACAAGAAATGATTTGTTAAAAATTGAGCCCCGGGTGAAAGATAAAACAGTCGTTGTTTACGAGGGTTTAGGTGTTAGTAACACGGCTTGTTTATCAGATGACAAAGAATTAAAAATTCGCTATAATATAACAAAACCATATTTGATTTATGTCGGTAGTGCTTATCCTCATAAAAATTTGGAATTTTTAGTTAGAAACTGGAAAGGATTTTTGGAAAAGCACGATTATCAGTTATTGTTGGCAGTGGAAAAAGATTTTTTTCGGGATCAATTGGAAAAATTGGTTTTTGATTTGGGCTTAGCAAAAGAGATTATTTTTACCGGTTTTGTAATGCCTGATGATTTGGCTTGTTTGTATCATCATGCTGAAGCTTTCATTTTTCCGTCTCGTTATGAAGGATTTGGTTTACCTCCGTTGGAGGCGTTACGTCAGCATTGTCCGGTTTTAGCATTAAATCGAACCTGCGTTCCCGAAGTTTTGCAGGATAAGGCCGTGTATTTTGAAGAATCACCAGAATCTTTAATGGCTGCTTTGGATCAAATTCCAAATGCCAGAGAAAAATTAAACAATATTGATTCTTGGTTAGAGCGTTATTCTTGGAAAAAAATGTCAGAGGAGATATTAAACATTTATCAAAAATAAGAAAGATGCGGTTAAACAAAAACGAAAAAAACAAAACAAAAAAAGTATATTCAGAAGAACAGGTTATAGGCTTTAGTGAGTTGGCGGAAAAATACCAGAAAAAACTGGATCTTTTGTTGTCTAAAGAGGCTGGTATTCGTCAGGTTAATGCTGTTTTGGATGATTATAATGAAGAAGTGGAAAATATTTTTTTAGTTGATGATGATAATCAGGATCATCGGATTATCGCTTTGGATAAAGGGAAAAAGTTATCTCCTTACGTTTTGGATTTGTCCTCAATTTCAAAGTTAAAGGGGAATGTGGCCAATCGTGATTGGCAAGATTACAAAAAACGTGAGGAAAAAGTTTTGAAGTTGGAAAAATCATTAAAGGCGGTGCGTGTTTCTCGGCGTGGTGGTGCGAAGATTAGTCAAAAAGCTTTGATTAAAGCCTTGGGACCCAAAGCCGAAGAGGCGGAACGTAAGGCCAATAAAAAATTTGAAGAGGAACAATTTATTGTTTATAGTTCTTGGCGTTATCGTTGGCTGAAATTTTATGGAACTTTAAATTCTTTGATAAAAGGCTTGGCTTTATTGTTACTGTTTGTTTTTTCGGTAGTAATTTTGTTTTTGGTAAATTTGCAGGATATTTCTAAAGCGGCTAGTCTTGGTCAAGAAGGTATTTATAATTTGGATAGTATCAAAGAAGATTTATTGCAGCAGGATTGGCAAAGTGTAGAAGATAAATTGCGTGCCAGCGGCCGTTCATTTATTCAGGCCCATGCTCGCTTGCAAGAAGTTAATCCGGTTAGTTTGGCTATTATTAAAATGATTCCACCAATTAATCGAAAATATGTGGCAGTTGATAATTTGCTAAATGCCGCTGTGAATTTGGATTTGGCGGGAATTCGGTTTGTGGAATTAATTAGAAATATTTTCACCGAACAGGGTGATCGCAGCATGGATTTATTGATTGAAGATTATTTGGATAATTTGTCGGGGATTGCGGTTTCGGTGGAGCAGGGTAATAATTATTTGCAAAAAATAAATATTTTGGAAATTCCGGAATATGCCAGTCAAATTAAACAGTTGCAAATGTATGTTCCTTTGTTGACTCAAATCAATCAACAGTTGTTGACTAATCGAGCGGCCATTTTAGATGCTTTGGGTCATGAACATCAACGTCGTTATTTGGTGGTTTTTCAAAATAATAAAGAATTGCGTCCAACCGGTGGTTTTATGGGAAGTATGGCTTTGGTGGATATTGATCGTGGACAAATTAAAAATATTGAAGTTCCCGGTGGTGGTTTGTATGATTACAAAGGCGGTTTGACTCAATATATTGCGCCTCCGGAACCATTGCAGGTTTTGCAGAGTCGTTGGTTTTTTCATGACAGCAATTGGTTCAGTGATTTTCCTAATGCTGCCAAAAAGATTTTGTGGTTTTTTGAGGCCAGTGGCGGTTCCAGTGTTGATGGTTTAATTACTGTCAATTTTACGGTTTTGGAAGATTTGCTTCATAATATCGGTGAAATTAAATTGGAGAAAGACGGACAGGTTTTGGATGCTTCCAATATTTGGTATGAATTACAAAAAGCGGTGGAATTAGATTATGATAAAGAAGAAAATAAACCAAAACAAATTGTTGGTGATTTATTATTTCAATTGCAAGAAAAGATTTTGACTGGAGATACTGCTATTAAGGAAAAGTTTTTTAAAGTGTTGTTAAGAAATTTGTGGCATAAAGAAATTTTACTTTATTCCAATAATGAGCAAATTGAAAATTTAATCAGAGCTTATAATTTTGCCGGAGAAATTTTTCAAACCGATAAAGAAAATTATTTGATGATTGTTAATGCTAATTTAGGTGGAAATAAGAGTGATGCGGTTTTACGACAGCATGTTGATCATCAGACGGTGGTGGAAGATGATGGAAGTATCGTTTGTTCTTTAAACATTAAAAGAAAAAATACTGCTCAGGCAAATCAGGCGTTTTTAACTGGTCCGAATGTTGTTTATATGCAAATTTACGTGCCCCAGGGTAGTGAATTGTTGAGTGCCTATGGTTTTAGTGATATGCCGGCTGAAAAATATAAGACTATTGAAGATTATACCAAAGAAGATGTTGATTTGGCACTTTTGTATGAAAGCGCCCAGGCTAATGATTTGGGAATGAGTATTCATGATGAGTTTGGAAAAACGGTTTTTGCCAACTGGGTTTCTACCGCTGCCGGAGAAGAGGTGGAATTAAATTTGATTTATCGTTTGCCGTTTAAAATACAAGATTTGGCCATTGCCAAAGGTTCCTATGCTTACAGTTTATTGGTGCAGAAACAATCAGGGGATATTTATACCGATCTCGAACATAGCTTTGTTTTACCTCAACAATGGCAGGTTTCCAATGCTTATCCTTTAGGTTCAAATAATGGCTATTCGGTTTCTTTAACCAATGATTATCAAATGGATTTTATAATTGCTGATAAATAATGATTACTTATGGCTAAGAAGAAAAAAAAGAAGGTGCATCATGAACAAGAAATCCATCAGGAAAATCGTCCGATGGAAAAGATTAAGGTTGATAAAAAAACTGAAGCGGAACAAACCAAGTTATTGGAAAAAATCTATGCCGTGCAAATCAGTGATGAATTCAGTACTGATGATTTAAGTAAGTTTTATCATAAAAAACGTACCTGGTGGTCAGTGCTTATTCGCTATGGTTTAGTTTTGTGTGCGTTTATTGGGGTTGGTTTGATTGCCGGCTATTTTTATTTTACTTACGGCGGTCAATTTCAGGGGAGCGAAGTGCAAATTTCCATTACCGGTAATAATACGGTGGTGGCGGGTGAGTCGGTAAAATATGAAATTATTTATCAGAATAAGGAAAATGCCAAGTTAAAAAATCTAAAAATGATTGTTCGTTATCCTGAAAATTTTGTTTTGGTGTCCAGTCAACCAGAGCCGGTTGAAGGTTCAAAAAACACTTGGAATTTAGCGGATTTGGGACCAAACAGTAATGGTCAATTATTGTTGGAAGGTTATTTTACCAATGATGCCAGTAGCTCGGAAAATATCTATCGTTTCTTTGATGCGGATTTTTATTATAATTCTGAAAATTTTAATTCTTTGTTTAATTCATCGGCACAATCGCAGGTTGTTATTCGTCAGCCAGCTGTATTATTTGAGATGGAAAGTTTAGGTCAGTGGCAAGCCAATCAAAATTCCACTTTGGCTTTTAATTATGATAATCAGGAATCTGTTAATTTGAGTGGATTAGTTGTTAAGGCGAATTTACCCGATGATTTTGTGTTAGTTTCTTCGCAACCAGAAATCAGCGATAAACAGCAACACGATGGATTCTATGAAGTTTTTTGGAATATTGATGAATTGTTGGCGAAAACTAAACAATATGTTTTGGTGGATGGTTATTTTAAAAACGCCACTGCCGCTGGCTCGGATGTTCAAATTTACGGTGAATTGTTTATGTCTCAAAACGATCAAAAGACTATTTTAGATGATGATAAGGTTTCCTTGATTGTTGAAGGTAAATCCCTGGTTTTGGATTTGCGAGTGTTGGATCAAAGTACTTCACAATCTTTGGGAAATACGGAAAATATTAGTTACAAAGTGTCTTATGCTAATTATAGTGGGACTGATTTAAAAAATGTGGAACTGGAGTTATGGGTGGATGATTTTATTTCCAAAGATCCGTTGCTTCATATTTTAAACTGGAATAAGGTGGTGGATGCTACTGATGGTTCGGTGCACCGTACCGATGGCGGTGCCAAAATTAATTGGGATAAAAGCAATCTTGCCAATTTTGCTTTACTGAAAGATGGTGAAAAAAGTGAATTTATCGTAACGATTGCTCGTCAGGATTTATCAAAATTTGCCAACATGGTTGATTGGCGAAATTTTTCTATCAAAAATCATTTATTAATTAGTTATGAAAATGAGGAAGGTGCTCGACAAACGGTGAGTAGTCCAATTGTTACCTTTGATTTTAAAGATAATTTGGATTTAAAATTAAGCAAGATTGATAGTTTAGGAGAAAATGCTGATGGTAAATTTTTATCAAAATTAAATTATGAACTGACTGTCCCGACCGGCAAATCTTTATATAATGTGGAATATCGTTTCAATTTGGCCGATAAGGTTTATTATTTGGATTGGTTAAAAGATACTAATCTTAACGATAGTGGTGCTACTGTTAATTATAGTCAATATTATGATGATAATAGTAAACAGGTAGTTGTTAAATTTACAAATACTGAAAAGTGTCTTAAGGATATTTGTTCGTTTGCTATGGTGGTTTCGTCTTCTAGTGCCTGTGCAGAATCTTCCTGCGTTGTAAAATCATACAATGGGCAAGCTTGGTTGGATAATCAAAGATTGTTGGATCGGTAGTTTTGTTTATTTGTCTTGAACATTGATTCATCTGATAAATATAATATTAGGATTCTTGTGTAGGGGCGAATAATTATTCGCCCTTTTATATGTGATTATATATCGTATGTGATTTGAAAAGATGTTCGTGGTTTGCGGTTTTTTCGTAGGTGTATTATTTGTGTTTTTATTTTTTTTAGAATGTGAAACGATGTTTTTTATTTATAGGGCGAATAATTATTCGCCCCTACGGTAGAAATGATAAATCACGAACGTTATTGCAAATCAAATAAAATGAATAAAAACGTAAAAGGGCGTTGCAATGCAACGCCCCTGCGGTAGAGTCCTCATATCATATTTATTTCTTCTTCAACAAATCCCTAATCTCAGTTAATAATAGTTCTTCTTTCCCCGGGGCTTTCTCCTCGGTTTTTTCTTGTTTTCGACGAACTTTATTTAAGATTTTAATCATTAGGAAGATGCTTGATGCGATGATCAGAAAATCCACCGTGCTTTGGATGAAATTACCATAGTTTAAGGTTATTGCTTCACTGATTTTTTCTCCGGTACCATTGAGCACGGCTTCTTTTAAAATCACATTCAGACTGCTGAATTTAACGCCACCCATAACGAATCCGAAGCATGGCATAATTATATCATTGACGAGAGAGGTGATGATTTTTCCAAAGGCTCCACCGATAATCACAGCTACTGCTAAATCCAGCATATTTCCTTTTATCGCGAATTCTTTAAATTCTTGAAAAATCTTTGGCATAAGTTTTAGTTAGGAAGGGTTTTGTTTAGATAATTTTGGTGACTGCACCATCCAGATCATCGTCAGCTCCTTTTACTTTTTTTTCTTCTTCAATCATTTCTTCAATTTTTTCTAACATGGCACCTGGTTTTTCTTCAATATTTTTATTGCCAAGTTCCGCTTTTTTCGCTTCTTTGGCTAGTCTGGCTCGATCGGACACTGCCGTAGAAGCAGGCGTAATCGGTAAAACCGAGCTAGCTGGAGCGGTGGCAGCGTTTGGTGTTGTAATATCAGGTAGGGCGACTGGAATCGTTGGAACTGGAATATTTGTTGTTACTGGAGTTGTCGGTGCTGGAATATTGGCTGCTACTGGTATTGTTGCTTCTGGACTAACTGGAACGGCTGGGGCGGCAGGAACGTTCACTACAGGTGCGTTCGTGGCTGGTGGGGCAGTTTCGACTGTTGTCACTGTGTTTGCCGGTGCAGTGACCTTATTTTGTCCCAAACCAACTAAATTGGCGTTATCCATTAAATTATCTGGATTATTATTGTTTCCTCCGACTGGTACATCTGGAATATTTTCCATCAAGCTAGCTTTTTTACTAGCTGTTTTCGGTGGTTTATTGGGAACTACGGAAGTAGTAGTGGTTGTGGTGGTAGTTGTGGCGGTGGCTACTGGAGCGCTTGGGGCTACCGGAATAGGCATTACCGGTGAGGTTGAAGTATTAGCGGCTGCAGCCGGGGCGTCAGCTTGGATTCCTAATCGGATACTGTCCAATGGATCTAATAAAATATTTACTTTAATGATACCTTCTTCCTTACTTCTAACTTCAATAATTTCTCCGTGATAGCCAGAACGATTTTTGGATGGGAAGTGGAAATCTTCTTTATCGGTAGTTAAATAATAACGACCTGGTTTGACGAAGAAACCAAAACGTCCATTCTCATCGGTAACGGCAGTTTCCACTAATTTATTGCTGTCATAATCAAACAAACGAACGATTGCTAAATTTAACGGTTCATAGGTGTTGGCATTTAAGACTGTTCCCCATGGCGGAGTAGTATCTTGCATTAACAAAAGAACGCCTTTCTTTTCGTTGTCTAAATCTATGACAGACATGTAACATTGCATGGTTCCGTAATATGGTTTTGTTAAATTCAAACGGAAATTATATTTTTTTAAATTTTGTTCACGGAACATTTGAATTGATTTATCAATTTCATATTGCATGATAAATTCCAATTCACTGATTTCTTTGCCACTAAAATCACCTTTGATATCAAATTTTTCAGAAAATGTTTTATTGATGGTCATGATTCGATTTTGATCATCAACCGCAATTAACGAATCAGTGATATTATCAATAATGGTGTTAGTTTGTTTTTGCAATTGTTTATATAAAGTCATGTTTTGTTCAGCTAAAATTTCTGCTTCATGACGTTTTTTACGCAATTCCAAGGTTTGTTTTTCAATTTCACTTTCCAAAATGGAACTGTAGTTTTTCAATTCCTCTTTATATGTTTTTAAAGTCACCACCATTTTGTTGAAGGATCTGGTAAGAACACTTAATTCATCGTGACCGGTCGCTTCAATATTGTAATTAAAGTTCTCTCGTTGCACTTCCTGAGTTCCTTTGATTAAATCTTGAATACGATAAATCATTATTTTGGTCATGATTCCTTGAAAGGCGATGGAAAGTATTAAAATCATCAGATTCAAAATAATTGCATGTTGAAAAATTGCTTCGGAAATGATTGGTGCTGAGCCATTTAATTTAATGGAAAAGACTGAGTAATAAAGGTAAATTAAAATATTGGCAATGGCCAGTGGAATGGCAATGGCAATGACTTCACCGCCCAACATTTTCAATAAAAGATTCACTTTTAGTTTGTTGTCTCCGTCACTAGGATTAATAACATCTTCTTGGTAAGCCGGATTTTTAATTAAAAGCAGATAGGCAATTAACGGTGCTACAATCATGGCTAAAAGAAAAACAATTTTAAACCAATTACCGGTAAAGTCATAATAATATAGGGTAAAAAAAGCAAAATAAATTACCAATGTGAAAGTGATGTGAAGGTTTAAGCGATGTAAAGGATGATATTTTTTACTTAGTATAAAATAAATGTTTTGGATTAAAATGATAATTAAAAATAGCAGAAAGGGAATTCCTAAAATAAATAATGTGAGATATTGATAATCGCCGGCAATGACATATTGGCTTAACCAATTATCTTGGTTTAGTGTGAAAATATCTTTTTGAATGAAAAACAAGAACAAACCAACGGTGTGATAAATCAAGCTGATGAAGAAAAAAATTGGTGAAAAACGGAAAAACTGAAAGATGGCCGATAAAAGATAGGTGCCAACAATTATGCTTTGAATAATGATAAAGAAAACGCTGAGATAGGATAGATATTGGGCGTTTGGGAATAGATTTAGTTGTAACATTGTTTGCACGATATTTGTGACCCAAAATAAACTGACCATCAACCAAAAATAAGCAATCAAGTATTTAAAAACCGGAACCACATCAAACTTTTTCAAAAAGGTTAGAAATACCAGAAATGGTCCAATCGCTAAAAGCAATTGGAGCACTAATGAATATAAATAATCCGCTTGATTGTTGATATGACCTAAAAGAAAATCAATCATAAAAATTTATTTTTAATTTTGCGTTAAAATTTTTATAATTATACCATTTTTATCGGGTCAAAACAAATTTTTTGATTTTACGTAAGTAGTGTAAAAGCAAAGTATAATAGTAGGCAGTTTTTTTATAAATTTTGACTTTACTTGGCAGGTAAGCAATCACTTTTTCTTCTTCATTAAAACCAAGTTTGAAGCGAGTAATTCCCGCCCATTGAGGATTTTTATTTTGATAATTCACTCCCCAAAAATCAAATCTTTGGCAGCCTTGCTTTTTTGCTTCCAAAATACTTTGCCATTGCAATAAAAACGGTGCCATTAAATTATGATGTTGATAATCCATGCCGCCATGCACATAGACGGCGGTTGGGGGAATTAAACTTAATAAATTACCGGCAATAATCTTATTTTCAAATTTCGCTAAAATTAAAGTTAGAATTTTTTTATCTAAAAGTTTTTTATAATGATTTTTGCTTAAAAGTCTGATTTTGTTGCGTTCGGCAGTGCTTTTCATGATGATGAACCATTCATCAAAATATTGACCGGATTGATCCCAAAGAATTTCTACACCTTTTTTTTCAGCCAGGCGAATGTTATATCTGGTTTTGGTGTGCATTTTCGCTAGAATTTCTTCTTCGCTTCCATTAATGGGAATGATAAAACTGGCGCCAACTTGTAAGCGCAGTGGAGAATTAATGCAATTTTCAAAAATATTTTGATTTTCCTGGTTATCTTCCAGATTGTTATCAAATAAAATAAAAGCCGGATTTTTAATATTAATAACTGATTCTAATTTTTCAAAAAAATAGTTCAAAACACTTTTCTTTTCGTTGGAATTTAAAGTTTCCAGCCAAATCGGTCCAAATGGCGCATATAGATAATGATTTTTGTTGGCTAGAATTTTTTCTGGAAACATTAGACAAATGAAAACAACTTGATTGTTATCGTTTTTTATTACTATGCGGACGGTATCGTTTCGTTGTTCTCCCCACTGCCACGATTGTAAAAAACTGGCAGTTTTGACCTGTTGTTCAAGAAAACTAGTCCATTCTTGTTGATTTTTAGCTAATTCAATTTGGTACATAATTAGCGAGATTGGTTATTTTTTAAAAACCATTTAATTTGTTCTTCCAATTTTTCTAATGGTGGCATTTTTTGTAATTGTTCGGAAATATCTTTGCCATCAAAACCAAGATTTTTCAAAGCGGAGATTAGATCTTGGGATTGGGCGGAAATTTCTAAACCACTAGGAATTTTGTTTTTCAAATCAATCATTAAACGGAGCGCGGTTTTTTGACCAACGCCGGAAATGCTTTTAATGGCATTAACGTTTTCTTGCTCAATAATGGATTGCAATTCTTTGACATCATAACGACTTAAAATCGCCAAAGCAATTCTAGGACCGATGCCATTAACGCTGATTAACTGTTCAAACCAACGTAAACTATCCAAATCAGCAAAACCGAATAATTGCTGATTGTCTTCCCGAATATGATGATACAAGAAAAAACTAACTTCTTCTTCAATGTTATGACTGAGCAATAAAGGTAGTGGGGTGGACACTTTATAACCTAAACCATTATTTTCAACGATTAAATAAGTTTCGGTGCGGGCAATGATTTTTCCTTTGATATAAGCGAGCATATTTGATTTTAATCAATTAATAATTCTATTTGTTTGATTTTACTGTTCAAACCTTTTTTAATAATAACCTTAGTGGCTGGAATATTAAACTCTTTAGCCAGTAATTTAATGATAGCAAGATTGGCTTTATTTTCAATTGGGGCGGCTTTGATGGAAATATTATAACCAGCATCATTTTTGATGATTTCGTTGTTTTTTGCGTTAGTTTTCACTTTCGCCGTAATAATCATAGGTTAAGCGTGCTAATTCATTTAAATAATAATCATATTTTAGCCAGCCATTTTCATTGAGGATAAGGGCTTTTTGATCATTTTGTAAAAAATCTTCTGACGGCCAGGTTTTGGCTAAAGTTTCAATTTTTTCTGCCAGCGTGGTGGTAAATTTATCCAAATTTAAACCAAGATTCAGGCGCAGGCTGCCCATTAAATATTGTATAGTATTTTCCGCTTTTGTGAAAGTTTGTTGTTGGGCTGGTAATTTCAGGTTGTGATTATTTTCAATTACTTGGCCATTAATTCGGCTTCCAGCACTCGCGCCCACTCCCAGGTAATCATTGCCAAGCCAGAAATTTAAATTGTGCTGAGCGTATTTTTGCTTTTTGGCATAATTGGAAATCTCATAATGCTCCCAGTCGTTTTTTTTCATTGCTTGGCAAATTAACTGGTACATTTCAATGATTTGATCTTCATTGGGGAATTGGTAAGTGTTATTCTCATACCAGGTTTTGATTTCTGTCTCATCTTTAATTTCCAGTTCGTAAAAAGACGCATGATTAACGTTTAGACTTTGCAAAATTCGCAAATCTTCGCGTAAATCATCAAGGGTTTGGGTTGGTAGCGCATAGATGAAATCCAAACAGACTTCGGTTTGATGATTTTGACAAAACTCCACGATATTTTTGATTTTTTCAAAATCCACCTGCCGCCGAATGATATTTTGCAGTTTGGGATTGAAAGTTTGAATTCCCAGGCTCAAACGTGTGATTCCCAATTCAATTAAATGTTTTAAATAAAGTAAATCCAGACTATGGGGATTGCTTTCTATGCTTATTTCGCAATCTGGGGCAATTGGCCAAACTTGTTGAATATAAAATAAAACTTTTTCGATTTCTTGAATTGGCAGGAGCGTGGGAGTGCCGCCGCCAAAGTAAATACTTTTGATTTGATGATTATCCAGCTGAAATTCGCGTTTTTTTTTAATCAGATCTTGTGCTAAATATTGGGTATAAGCATTAATGGAAAGTTTCGCCTTAGTCGGTGTTTCACTGAAAAAATGGCAATAAGGGCATTTTGCTTGGCAATAGGGAATGTGTAGATATAAATGTAAATCTTTCATCACTTCAAATTTGATAATATTTAGCTCATTGTAATGGATTAGGCTTGATAATGCAACGCAATTTACTTGACCAAACGTCATTATTTTGTTATTTTTTATTCGTTGGTCTATCACCAAATATCATTTTGGCTACAATTATCAAAATAGGGCTAAATTTCCCAAAAAATTTTTCAATTTACATTACATGTAAACTTCAAAATTTATTTGAAAAATTTATCTCCAATTTTGACAATTGCGCTTCAAAAGCGTATTTGGCGATAGACCAATCATTTCGGGTTTTTCCCCCGGAAAAAAGAGGAGGAATTGATGAGTCAGGAAAATTTAGGGCCAAATCCACCGAGTTTGATGATTAGTGCGAACGATGTAAAACGCTATGTCTTGAAAAAGGAGACAGGTGTTTCCAAAAGAAAGTTGTCTTTAACGTTGTTCGATAAAGGAAAAAAGACACTTTTGCAGAAAGGTGATGCTTTCTATTATTATCCGCAATGTGAAAAACTTGAAATTTTACGTCTTTGTGAAGAAGATGAAGCTAATTATCATTTTCGGCGGATGAAAATCCGGGTGAAAATCCCTGGAATAAATGCGATACATGATGATTTGCGGTTTTCAGCGGATTCTGTTAGTGCTTTTCTATGGGGAATTGCTGTTTCTATGGGGTTTATTTTGGAAGAAACCAGTAATTCACCCGAATTGCAAATTTTTCGCTTGATTTAGTCACTCAATCATTCCGGATTTTTCCCCCGGAATACCCGAAGGAGGGTTCAATGAATACACTGTTTACGAAAAACAACCCGCCCTATAAAACATCTTCATTTACTTATCTGTGGGACGGTGATGCTCGCACCAGCCTTCAGCTGGGTGATGTCTTGGTTTATTTTCCGAAAAAGGAAGAACTCAGGATTTATCGTCCCTGTGAGGAGGATGCCATCAATGCTCAGTGTCGGCTGCTCAAGGTTGGAAACAATCTGAAGAACGCATCCGAAGTCTGGAAGATGCCGGGTGATTCTTTCAAGGTTTCTTGTCAGATGTCCTTCGCCACCGGGCTGAAGCCGGAGTTGCAGAATTGGATTATCGCTGATGATCCTTCGGAAAAGAATATTTACCGGATGATCAACCCGGAGTAGTCGTCGGTTCCGTTTATTTCACATCTAGCACCACATGGTTGGTGCTTTTTTTGACCACTGGACCACTGAAGACTATGATGAGGAAGATAATAAAGATGATGAAGATGAAGACGAGAATGGGGATGATTAAATTGAAATATTTGCTCATTTTCCTGCGTAGTATATAATTGATAGGCAAAACCACTAATGTTTTTTATGCATATTCTTTGCCAGGATCTAGCGGACAAAAGCGATGAAGATTTGGTTTTATTGTCAGTGGATAACCAAAATTACTTTGTTTGCTTGATGGAACGCTATGAAACAAAACTTTTAAAATATATTAAACGTATTTCCGGTTTAAAACAGGAGGACTGTGAAGATCTTCTGCAGGATGTTTTTATTAAAGCTTTTTTGAATTTGCGGTCTTTTTCCCCGGATTTGAAGTTTTCCTCCTGGGTTTATCGAATTACGCACAATCATGTAATCAGTAATTATCGCAAAATCAAGTCCCGGGGTGTGGAGGTTTATGAAAGTGAAGATCAGCCTTTATGGGAAAATATGGTGTCTGATGTGGATGCCAGTAAAATGGCTGAGTTATCTCTGTTACAGGGAAATGTCAGTATTGTTTTGGATAAATTGAAAATTGAGTATCGGGAAGTTTTGGTTTTACGTTTTTGGGAAGATAAGGATTATCAAGAAATTTCTGATATTTTGCAGAAACCGGTTAATACGGTGGGGACGTTACTGAATAGAGCCAAAAAACAATTTTTTGAAATATCTAAAAATTATAATATTAAGCAATAAATTATATGGCCGACGAACAAAAAGTGCCAAGTGGAATCAGTTCCAGAGCTTGGCAAGCAATCGCAGATAAACATTTAAAACCATTACCTCGTTGGAGATTTATTTTTAAAGAGGTAATTTTATGGTGTTTGTTTTTGATTTTTTTAGTGGTGGCCAGTATTTCAGTAGCTTTTATTATGTTGGAATTTGTAAACGCTGATTGGGATTTGCATAATCGTTTGGCTGGCAGTTTGATTGATTATATTGATATGATTTTTCCATATTTTTGGTTGATTTGTTTGGCAGTGGTGGTGGTGTTGGCATATTACAATTTTAGTTTAACGCGGCGTGGTTATAAGCACGGATTATTGTGGATTTCATTGGGGACGGTTGGTTTATCTGTCTTGTTAGGTTCCGTTTTATATTTTACTAATTTAGGGCAATATTTGGATTCGGTGGCCGAACAGTATTTGCCGGTTCAAAAATTGGTGATGACTCGCCAGCACGAATTGTGGAATAATCCGGAAGAAGGATTGTTGGGAGGTAAAGTGACGGCCTTAGCTTTGCCGAGATTTTTTGAAATTAGATCTTTTGATGATCAACGTTGGGTGATTGTAATCACTGAATATGATCCAAGAATGATGGTTAGACCGGGAGAAATGGTTAAAATTATTGGTAGAGTTTTAAATAACACTACTTTTGAAGCCCATGAGATTCGTCCTTGGCGTAGTCACGATTGTCCTTGTTGTGGACCAGATGTTGGAACTTCCTGTGGAATGAAATCTTTGAAATAAAATAATCTTCTAAAGCGTATAACATAGATGAGGGGACAAGTTTCACCTTTTACCTTGAAACCTCCGTAATAGATTAATTTTTAAAAGTCTTAACTATGAAAAACAAAACTCTCAAAGTGTTTATTGTGATTTTAGTGCTTGGTTCTGTATTGCTATTGGCTAATGCCGTGGAGGCGAAGCCGGTAAATACTACGCGTAGTGGTGGGCAGTGTGCTTCAGATTCTTGTCAAAAAGATTCTGAATGTGCCTGTGTTCATCATCTCAATAGCGAATTGGCTGCCCAAGTCAGGGCTGCGGTGGAAGCTAAAGATTATGATACCTGGTTGTCTTTGATGAATGCCAATGCTGAGAATCCGGGACAAGCCGCTTTGTTAAAGAGAATTAATTCTCGAGAAGAATTTGAAAAATTTGCCGATGAAATGTCTACTCGTCATGATGTTAATAAAGAGAAAAGAGCTTTGAAAGAGAAAATCCAGCAAGCTTTAGAGGCTGGTGACTACCTAGCGTGGCAGGTGGCGGTGGCGGAAAGAGATACTTTAATGGAAAATAACCGTTTCTCCTGGACTGATAAAATTCAGAGTGAGGAAGATTTTCAAAAAATGCGTGAAGTTCGCCAAATGAGTAGTGAATTAAAGGGTAAGAGACAGGAATTGGGCTTGTGTGGATGTCAGAAAAAAGCTCAATAAAACTTGCCGAAAACCGATATTCACGATACAATGATATAGATAGCGCTACTGATTTTACCAAAAAAGGACCCTCCTCACGGAGAGTCCTTTTTTATTCTTTATGGATAATTGTCATCCCGGGGCTGAGTACCGTTAGGTGCGAAGAGCCCGGGATCTCATTATTAAGATTCTTCTTATTATTTCTTATTCTTGAAATATTCGCCTAAACCTTCTAAGGCGTGTAATGCTTCCACTGGGACCATCCAAACTGTGGTGTTGGATTGATCGGAGGAGATATCATTGATTGATTGCAAAGTTCTTAAATGCAATGCGCCTGGTTGAGCGGATAAAGTGGCGGCGGCTTCGGCAACGTTTTTAGAAGCGGCCAATTCACCTTCAGAACTAATAATGACAGATTTCTTTTCACGTTCCGCTTCGGCAACTTTAGCAATGGTACGTTTCAAACTTTCCGGTAAAATAATATCTTTTAATTCCACGGCCAACACATCAATTCCCCAACTTTCGGTCATTTCATCAATGGTGGATTTGATTTTTTCAGCAATGGAATGACGATCTTGTAATAATTGATCCAAAGTATATTCACCGACGCTGTTACGCATGGTGGTTTGGGCCAATTGGCTGGTAGCATAATAATAATTTTCAATTTCCAAAATTGCTTTGGCTGGATCTAAAATTTTGTAATAAATAACGGCGTTGATATGCACTGGAATGTTGTCTTTGGTAATAGCTTCTTGATCAGGGACATCCACCGCTTTGGTACGGATATCAATTTTCTTTAAACCTTGGAAAAGAGGGATAACCATACGCCAACCTGGTTGAACAGTGCGACTGTATCTTCCCATGGTGAATAAAATACCGCGTTCATACTGATCAATTTGTCGTAAGAATACCACTAGGAGAACGATGGCAATTACGATAATTGTCCCGAAGGTGCCAAAATACATAAAATTGTTTATTAAGATTTAGACTCTATTAATAATATAATTATGGCGAGAAAAAAACAATAAGTCAATTTGTGGTTTGTTTAAATTTTAGGTATAATGATAAAAAGTTCATTCGTGATATAATTTTTTTATGGCAATCAAAAAACAAAAAACACAACAGTCGAAAACAAAAATTGAAGAAAGAATTTCTCCTTTGGAAAAAATCCGAGGTGGTTTGCCGGAACTTAAAGAAGCAGATTTAATTTTTATTCGTAATAAAAAGAGTTTCTTACGTTATCTTTTGCGTAAGGTCACTAGAAGTTATTGGGATCATGTGGCTTTGGTTTTATTTCCTAAGAACAAGCCCAAAGGTTATTTTCACAATTTAATTATTGAAGCGGTTGATCCTAATGGTATTGAAATTCATAAATTAAATAAATATATTAATCATCCTGAAAAATACGATGTTGGTATTAAGCGGGTTCCAGATATTACGGAAGAAACTCGTCAACGTATTATTGCTTACATGTTGATGAATGTGGATGCTCCTTATTATAAATTTAGTTTTTGGAAATTTTTCTTTGCTTCTTTTTCCCAGGAATATAATGAACAATTTTTAGGTAGACAAAGGTATTCATGTAGTGGTTTTGTGCAAAAAGCTTTTTACGAAGCGGCCGGTTGGGAAGAGCGGGAAAGTTTTATTTTCCGTGAAGATTTTTTATCTCCCATGGAATTACAAGAAATTACCACACCTGGGGATATTGCTAAAAGTCAAAAATCAGATTGGATTTATAATAAGCACTAATTATGGGATTGTTTGATTATCCTTATCAGAATAAAATTAAGGACTGGCAAAAATTTGAAAAGAAATTGCAATTGGCTGATATTATCATGGTTCGCACTAAACGAACTTGGATTGCCAGTATGATTAGAAAAATAACCGGTAGCTACTGGGATCACGTGGCTTTGGTTTTTGCTGTGCCCAATCCAAAATTATCTTTTTATAATTATTTGATTATTGAAGCCAATCGTTCCGGCTTGGAAGTCCATCGGATTCAGGATTATATTAAAGATTTTAAACATTATGATATTGGTGTAAAAAGAGTGATGGGAATGGATGAACAGACCCGCGAAAGAGTTTTAGCTTTTATGATGAATCAAGTTGATCAGCCCTATGATATTTCCAGAATTCTAGGGTTTTTTATTAGAAGCTTTGATATTAATGTTTTGACAAACTTTTCTAAATTATTTGTTGATAAAAATGATTTTATTTGTAGTGCTTTTATTCAACGGGCTTTTTACGATTCTTTTCCGGAAGATAAAAAACCTCAGGTTTTGTTTGCTGAGGGTTTATCTAAAAGGAAAAAGAAAAATGTTGATTTTGAATCCTTGCTGAATTATGTTTCGCCGGCCGATATTGCCCAGAGTGATAAATGTAAATGGCTTTATAATCAGCACCATTAATTAATTTTTGTAGACGAAATATTTATACATGAAATATGTCCAGAGCGTGATGAAAACGTAGGTTAATGCTTTCATTGTTAGATAATATAAACCCATCACTTCAACGGTGTAATACATGAAACCAAGGGTGAAAAAATAATTCCAAGCAAAAACTATAGCGTATTTTATAAATGATGTGCCAATGGCCACGTGCGAGCGGAAGGTCCAGATTTTTTGTATGACATAGTTAATTATGGTAGAAAGTATCGAGGCGATGCTAACAGAAATTAACAAGTATAACGGTGTATATTCTACTAATAACCATAAAATTAAAAAATCGCTGGCTACCCCAATTCCACCGGAAGTTAAATATTTTAAAACTTCTTTAAATATTTTTAAAGCAATATTATTTTTTTTCTTTTTGTTTTTCATCTATTAAAAAATAGTTTTTGTATTTTTATTATTATATCAAAGAAAATAAAAAACAGCGAGAGTGTCGCTGCTTTTTATTTTAACTATATTTATTATAGTCCAAGTTCCATACTAATTGTTTGAGAGCTGGCCGCTTCGTTGGCGAAGCTAAATTGGTTGGAATGACTAATATCATCGCCGAGTTGGTAATTGACAAACAATGAATCAGGGACAGTTTGAATCAGTTTTTGCCAACCGGTTCCATACATATACCAAGCCACTCTTTCATTTAGAATCCAACGTAGTTTTCCACCATGGGCCACGGCATAAACTTTATTGCTGGTGGTGAATTTAATCATTTTTACACCTGGTTTATAACGAACGTTTTCTCCTAACGGAATTTGTGAAACGGTTGAAACCGGATAAACTCTCACATCGCGGAAACTGGAATACCAAGTCTTAAAGACAGAAGCATCAGGGAAAACATGGCGTTTACCATCGGTCCCAATGTAATAAACGATATTGTCGTAAGTGGTACTGGTATTGCCATCATCTGGAATTTTTACTAGGGCGTGGACGGGAATTCCTAATTCAATCAGTTTTTCCAATCTTTCTTCCTTATTGGTATCTGTGCCAGTTTCTGTGGGGGCAGGATTTGAGTTAGCACTTGGGAACCAGAAACCGCCACCACCACCGCCAGTTCGTGGGGCGGTGTCGTTGTCGGTAATGTTAGCGGTAATATTGGCAATAACAAATTCATCGTAGTCTCCATCGGTACTAGCCACGCTATGTGAAATTGTTCCTGTGTGGTTGCCTTCCACGACAGTGTCATTGACTGCAGTGACGGTAACGGTTTGATTGTTGCCCCAGTTTCCGGGAGTGAAAGTTAAGGTGCTTGGATTGATTGAAACTTGGGCGTTTGGTGTTAATGTTACAACCACATCAGCACTTGGTAGTGTATTTAAGCGAATGGTATAGGAATCAGTGTTGCTTCCTTCGCCAACGTTTGTGGCACCGGCACTTTGCGTGACTGTGAAACCAATGGTGTCATTATCGGTGTTGGTAACGGTTACATTATCTGGGTTGATGCCGTCATAGTTTAAGTCCAAAGAAACGGCTGAATCTAGAATAATATTATAAGCAATATCTCCATCTACAATACTATCGTCTAAACCGGTGACGGTAATACCTCGGGGGGTGGACCAGGTGCCCGGTGTTATGGTGATGCTTGCTAACGTTATTGATCCTTCGGTGGCGTCGTCACTACTGATATCAATGATAACATCGTCTAATGGTTCGGAATCAAGTTGGATGCTAAAGTTGGCTAGCCCTCCGGCTTCAGTGGTGTTTCCGGTGATTAAGGAAACGGTGATACCGGCGGTGTCATCATCTTCGTTGATGACATCAATTGGAACAAATAGCATTCCATCATAGTCTAAATCAACAGAGCTGATAGTAGCGTTTATTTGAAATGATTGGTTATCATCATCAATGTTATCATCGACACCAGTGACAGTTACTGTTTGAGGAGTATTCCAATCGGCGTTGGTAAAAGTCAAACTACTTGGGCTAACTGTGCCTTCGTCGGTATTGTCACTGCTTAAGGCGACGGTGACGTCATCGGTCGGTACGGATTCTAAAACCACTGTGAACGTAGCTGTTCCACCGGCTTCGGTGGTGTTACCAGAAATGGCAGAAACGTTAATTCCTGGAGTATCATCATCTTCATTGGTTACGGACACATCATCGGGATCTAAACCGGCGTAACCGGTTGTATCGGTAGTGAATGGTGGAATGATAATACTATTATTAACTTCAATGGTGATGGAATATATAATATCGCCGTCTTGATCAACGTCATCTTGTCCGGTAACGGTGACTGTTTGCGGGACATTCCAATCAAGATCTGTAAATAAAAGGGTATTTTGATCAATTGTACCTTCACTTGGATCATTGTTTGTTAAATTCAAACCAACTTGTCCGTCCGGTTGAGAACCAAGAACAATGTCAAAGGTAGCGGTGCTGCCGTTTTCGTGGGTTGTTAAAGCAGTTGGGGTGACGGTGATCGCTAAAGTGTCATTATCTAAATTGGTGGCATTAACGACTTCTAAACCAAGCGCAGCGTAACCAGTGGTGTCGCTGGTAATTTCAGGGTCAATCACGCCTTCGTTATCAATTGTTAGATTGACAAGATAAGGGATATCACCATCGGCCAAGAAATCATCAATTCCGGTGACGGTAATAGTTTGTGGAATGTTCCAGTTGGTGTTGTTAAAAGTAACAGTGGATAGATCAATGGTTCCCTCAGATGTATCACTACTTTCTAAATCAATTACTACATCACCGTCTGGTTCGGTGTTTAATTCAATGGTGAAGGTTTGAGAAATTCCGCCTTCGGTGGTGTCACCGCTGATGGCGGAAATATTTAGTCCTGGAACGTCATCGTCGTTGATTGTCAAAGTGTATTGATTTAATAATCCGGCTGTCATGAACGGTGGATCAGGTAAAATTTCAAAAGTGGTGTTTTCCGCTATTTCGGTAATACTGTCATCAGTAAGGGTAATGGAAAAGCGGGCGGTGGTGTCGCCAGCGGGAACGTTGACACTGCAAATATCCATTTCATTACAGGCATCATTGATGACGAAATCACTTGGCATGCCTGAATCTGTAGCGATAATTCGATAGTTTAATAAAATATCGTCTTCCGACGGATTGCTAAAAGTCACTTCCATTTGAACGTCACCGTCGCCTTCGGAAAATGCCGCACCAATCACATTGAAGTTTGCTTCTGGCGTTGGATCATCATTAACAATTGTAACGGTTTCTACGGTTGGATCAATTCCAGATACACCGGCATTAATAATATTTCCTTCATCAATGGTAAAAATAATTGTTTCATCGTCTTCGTAGATTGCTTCGTTATTGAAATCAACTGTGAAACTTGCGGTTGTATCGCCGGCCGGAATGATTAAAGGAGAAGGAGTTTCCGGTGTCAGTGTATAGTCAACGCCAGCACTAAGCGCGGTTCCGGTGATATCAAAAGGAACGGTAATTTCTTTGCCAGATGGAGCGCTTAGGGTAGCTGTAATAGTTACCGGTGCACCAAAATCTTCGCTGACCATTTCTGTATCGGTCGTCCAAGAAACAGTTGGTTCCGGATCGTTATCGTTGATAGTGTAGGTATAAACTGAATTTGCCCCTAATGACGTATTGACTGGATTGGATAAAGTAACAATTATGGTTTCGGCGTCTTCGTTGATCATGTCATCAATTAAACCAGTGATGTCAATGGTAGCGTTAAGGTTTCCGGCGGTGATGGTTAAGTTGCCGTCAGCAATTAATGCATAGTCAGTGCCGTTCGTAGCGGTTCCGGTGATAGTGTAGTCAACCGAAGCGTCCTCTTCTAGTGCACCATTTAAAGCAACTGGAATTTGTACTACAATATCGCTTTCCACATTGTTACCGTTATTTGGAAAAAATTGGATAAGGGAATCGTTCCCCTGCAGGTTCAGGGAGGTTAGTGTTGTATATAAGTATAATCCACCATTGTAAGCTGAATTAAATATTATTTGATATTGGATGTAACGATCACCATCATCCACGCAGTTATTGCTTGATATTGTAAATGAGCTTAAGGTATCGCACATATTGAAATCGGTTGCATCGACTAAGTCAGCGGTATCGCCAGTTCTTACCTTGAAGGTGACGTCACCCATTCCATTTGCTGCATAACTTAAATTACCCCAAAATTGTGGATTTTCCATGTCAAAAATACTGGAAGTTAAGGTATTTGTTTCGGCATGTAATTCAATGTCATCAATATACATTGGTTCTGGGTGTAACATTTTTTTGAAAATACCATAGGTTTTTGCTCCGCTGGCATCATCGGCAACGGTGGCGGTTAATCGGTACCAGTTTCCTCCCATTATGGCATAATCTGTGACGATAGGATTTCCATTGTAATATAATTGAGCGATGTTAGAATCAACCACTTGTCCATCATAATAGACGTAAGCTGATAAAATATAATTTCCAGCTTCGGTAATTGTTATGTTTTGATAAAGAGCAGGATTATCATCAACGTGGCTATCAAGTTGTGCTGAGCCACTTCCAGAATATACAATAGTATCTTCCCATGTGAGATTGCTGCCTACTCCTGTATCATAACTCCAGTCATTTATATCTGTATCAAAACTAGAATTGCTTGTAATATTAATGACACTAATTTCGCCACTTTGGCTGACGTTAATATAAGGTGTAGCGTCTTTGTATAAATTTCCTAAATCAGCGGCGGCGATAACCACGTTATCGCTTTGTCCGCCACTCCAGTCGGTTTGAGTCCAGGTGGTGGGGGCGGCAGAGATTTTATAAACGGTTAAAACTCCTACTATCGCAAGAACGCCGGTCACAAAAATTAAGGACAGCGCTTTGTGATTTCTGACGAAAGAATTTGTCATAAATTTTTTTAAATGTTTATGTTTTATTTTTAAGAATAAATTTTGTTTATTATATCATAAAAACTTCAAATTGCCCAAATGATTTTTAATTATAAAATCCAACAAAAAACAACGATTTTCATCGTTGCTTTTAATGGTGGACCGTAAGGGGCCTTCGGCATAAGTTATTGCAATATTTCACCATCGCTTCGCTTGGCTCAGTATGCAATAACTAACCACTCACAGAGGATAATATTTTGTATTACTCAAGCGTCGCCTGCGGCTTGCTTTCGTAAACAAAATCTAAAGTTGCGTCCCTTGACCTCTTTGATTATATTGTGGACCGTAAGGGTAGAATTTCTTTTATTTGAAGAAATTTCTAACTTTTAACCATTGTTCATCGGAAACTGAGGAATCTTTTCCTTTTCCAGGAGATTTATCAATGTTATTGATGTAGAAAAAACAGAGATTATTATCAACATTGGAAAATACTTCTGTAAGTTCGGATATTTTATATGTGAATTGAATAACATTTGAATCAGTTTCTTGGTTTGTATTGAGTGCGTCAATATTTAAATGAAAAATTGGTTTTAAATCTTCCCCAGTTTGTTGTTCGAGAATTACACAACGTAAATGATCAAGCCCATTTTGATAAAACTTTTCGGTATTTCCTGGCTCAATTGTCATTTTGTTCGTTAAGTAAATTGTTCCTATATCGTGATCTTGGGTTAGCGACACAACTTTAAAAGTGCTTGTGGTATCATTATTTATAAAAAATTGTGCTTCATCTTCATTTGATTTTTCAAAAAAAAGATTAAAAAAAGATAATAATAAAAGAAATATTGCAATTCCTCCAATGATGAAAAAGAAAAAATTTAACAATAACTTGTTTTTGTTTTTTGATTGTGTGGATTTTGAAGTTGCCATAAGTTGTTGATTATTGGTGGACCGTAAGGGAGTTGAACCCTTGACCTCTTCCATGCCATGGAAGCGCTCTAGCCAACTGAGCTAACGGCCCGATATGTATTCGTTATTATAAATAATAACTTCTTTTTTTGCAAGCAGGCAATGCTTGGTGGACAATACTGGATTCGAACCAGTGACCTCTGCAATGTGAATGCAGCGCTCTAACCAGCTGAGCTAATTGTCCTTGTCGTTTTCCTGGTGGACATACGTGGATTCGAACCACGGACCTCCACAATGTCAATGTGGCGCTCTAACCAACTGAGCTATATGTCCTTACGTCCCTTTTTTGGATATGTTATTATTATAAACAAATTTAAATTATTTGCAAGAATCGGGGCGCCTGATTTTGCCCTTGTTTTTTGGGGGATTGGTGGCGTTTGGAGAATTGCTAAAAAAAAGTTAAAATAAATAAATCAGTAATTGGCTATAATATGAAAACTTTAAATTTAAGAGTTTTTGAAAAATTTAACGCTTTGCTTGGCAGAAATCGGTATTTGGACGCCTTCGCTCGTATTTGTGCTGAATTTTTGATTCTAATCTTGTTCGCTTTTTTCGGCTTTTTGTTGCTTTTGCAAAACTGGCCCGATTATGATGCTTTACTGAAAATCAGCATTTTTTTTGGTGTTTTGTGGGGGGTGGGCATGACTATCAATTGGGTAATCGGCAAGATGGGGCGCTCGCCACGGCCCTACATTAGTAATCCGAATTATAAGAGTTTGTTTCGTCCCTTAATGGATAACAAAGCTTTTCCCTCCGACCACGCAATGAGCGCTTTTTTGGTTTTCTTCGCTTCCTTGTTTTTAGGATTGCCCTTGTGGCCGGTAACCTTGATCTTAGTTTTAGCGATTGTTTTCGGGCGTGTTTACGCCGGGGTCCACTATCCACGTGATATTATCGGTGGCGCGGCGGTGGCGTTGTTTGTGTCGTTGGGGATTTTGTTTTATCAATTATCGTTTTGAGTGGGGGCTCATTGACGAGATTCGAACCGGAAACCAAAAGGTTGGTAAAGAAAAGGATGACAGTCGATGAATATTTGGTGCATCAGCCGGAAGAGGAAATGGCTGATTCTCAGCAAATTTCAAGCGTTTTGGACTCGGAAATGGAGGTATGGCTAAGGGTGCATTGGCGACTTTCTGAGGAATTATTCTTGTTTTGGTACATTTGGTTGAAGGATAATATGGCTATGGTCGAGGAGTTTGTGGAGGAAATGAAAGGAGCTATTCATGAGACACCTCATAAATCAGCATGACCGCGTATATGAAGTTGTCATTGGTGGCAATGCGGTTATTGATTACCAATCTTCTTTTGCTTATCGACTTCAATCACGTAACCTACAAATTTCTCGTGTAGCTTAAATTCAAATCTTTCATAAACATCAATCAGGATTCTTTCCCGTAAGTGCTCGGACTGCTCTTCTCTAGTTCCCACTTCTTTCAACCAATCAGGAGGGTTATCTAGAAGCTTCTTCAACGCATCTGATTTTGGATCAAACGGCTGAACGTTGATCATTAAGAATTCCAATTGCAGGTCTTTCGACTCATCTTTATCGAGGGGTGAGTACTGTATAAATTTCCCTAATTTTTTCTTATGCAAAATATATACTCTGGAGCTTTGCGTTTCCTGCGTATATATCTCGTAGATTGGAATGTAAGCATTTTTATATTTATAAACACCTTCAATTGCTTCATCTCCTACAAATTCTTGCGGAAAATCCTGTCGCCACTTTGGAATATACTTATCTGAACCATGACCGAAGAAAGTCCATATTGCCCGATTGGTTGCAATAATCATCGCATTGGATGTCTTGATTGAATCGAGGGTGGGCTCAAAAGCATCAGCTTCAATTTGTTGGGCTTTTTCAGAAAGAATTTCAATTATCCGTTCATTCTCTCCGCGTGCCATGCTTTGACCAAATCCAAAAGCCTCATCTACCCCAAGTGAGTGAACATGCCATTCAAAGTCATCTGGAAAGAATGGGGTCTTATCAAAAACCGTACCGATACCCATTTTGCTTTGCCCTGTTCCTTTATAGGGCTTTGCAGATTGATCGCTATATGCACCGATTTTTTCCAGCATGAGCCTCATTGGATCGGACTTCTTATAATTTGGAATGACAGCTTCCTTAAATTTCAAAATCTTTTCCTGCGACACAGGAGCCTCTCTTTTTCTTTTTAGGTCATCCTCTTCTTGCTGTTCAGCGGCTTTTTTTAATAAATCACGCAGGGCTTGGCACTGCTTCACAGACTCGGAGTCTAAAACATCACTCCAATTACTAGGGACAGTTTCTATACTCTGAATGGTCTTCATTAAATCGCGCGTTCCTTCAGCTAAAAATGCGAGATCGCGATTATGCGGCAGATTTATGTTTTGAACATCTTGGTTTGTTTTCCCTCTAAGACCAGAGAGGGCTTTAACAACGAACAATTGCTCCAGTTTTTCGAGTACCTGAATCGTATGTACTCCGCCATCGGGTTGCATCTCCCACCAATCCCACCCCCAAGATTCACCAGATCTAAATTTGTGCACCCTCATAAAAAGGGTGGTCAAATCCTCGATTTTTTGAGGTAGCTTACTTTGAATTGCATGATAAAAAGGCTTAATAGAGACCTTGTCTGTAGCACCTCTCAAAACAAATAACGTCCAACTTGCAAGACCAAACAAAACCTCTTCACGCTTCTCGTCTAACTCATCATACACATCACGGATTTCCTCGTAGTTTTCGTTGTATTTACGTTGCCGCCCAAGACGTTCAAATAACTGCATGAAGGCAGTCAAAAACTTATTGAAATTTTCAATATCTCTTTTGTCAAACGCTGATTTGAGTAAATGCTGAAAAATTACCAAGATGTGTGTTGCGTAATCTTTGAAGTCCTTCTCAGGATAATCTTCGTCATCTATTTTTGGTTCCAAATGGTACGAAGATAGTTCCTTCAAATAACGCCATGTCCTATCAAAAATAATTTCCGCAGTTCTTTTATTGCCTTTTTCCAATAATTCATGCCCCCTTTCGTAAAGCATCCTAGGGAAGTAGAGAAATTCTTGAAAAACAAGGTGATCCTTATTATCAATAGCCTCTTGCGCCAAAAGCATCGGCAAGTAAGCAACATGTCGAATTATATCAACGTCTTCGGACGCAATACCTCTTTCAAAAACCTCCCTAATATCATTTGCTAGCCATTCGATTGGTTTTAATTTCTGGCTTCCAAAGCCGCCTTGTTCCTGCCGTGCTTGTTCAGCAGAAAAGCCTCCACCATATTGCTCGAGATACTTGAAAAACTCATTGATCAGCTCAACATAGAGCCGCATGATATTTTCCAGCTCACCCGTGCTTTGGTTGTTGATGGCGGAAATGCATCGATCTTTCATTTTTGATATTTCAATTCGTGCCTCATCTTCAGTATCATCAGGCTCCATTTCAAACATGGAAAAAATCATTTTTTCCAACTTTTTTATACCAATTTTCTCAGCAAGCACTTTCTTTACTTCAAAAAGAGTCTCACCAATTCTGACACTATCATTCAATGATTTTCTCACTATGGCAACCGATTCCGATCTATCTTTCTTTTGATCGCTTTTGCCAGTTTGAGTCGCATTACTGCTATCGGGAATATTCACGTCCATCGACTTACTAAGCTGTGCTTCGATCTTTTCTAACTGACCTAGCTTTAAGTTCTTCACATACCCATCCCTTGTCGCCTTAATCGCAAACACATCCTTTCCGTCTCCCCAGAAACCAAAGGGACTAAAATGTAAAATCTCACTATTTTCGTATTGTTTATACAAACAGTTGAACCAAACCCGTTTAGTTACTTCTCGATCAAGCAACTTAATAAATGAAGCGCTCGTTACACTGATAAGGATATTCTTCTTCGATTCCTCTAATTTATGAATTTGGATCAACACTGTTATAACTCTGCTGAAAGCAACCAACGTAGCGATGGCCACAAGGCCAAGGAAAACAACCGCCGCCCAATTTGTTTCTCCAATAAAGAAAAAGAAGGCAGCCGTTTCCGCCAACAATAACGGGAAAAGATAACTCTTATACAAAAGCACGCGTGCTTTTTCTGGCTCATTCTTATCAAGAAGGCTCCCTGCGACAAAAAATATAAGACCAACCAAAATCGCTCCTACGCCAGCATGAATTGCAATGGGATCAAAACTTTCTGGAATAAGTGGTGGAGTTGACAGGTTTGTCTTCAACCACTCTTTTATAGGTCTTGTTGCGTTTGCATAAAAAAACCAATGGTTAGCAAGCTGATTTAGCGGAAAAAGGACTCTGTGAAAAATCTCAGTTGGATGTGAGATGATCCAGACTCCAAATAAGGCAGTGGCGATTTTAATAGTGGAGGAGGTAGAGGGCATCCACAAAGGAGCCTTTCTCTCTACGATTTTCTTTCTCGTTTTTTTATCGATTTTAATCTCACGTTTTATGATATCCGAAATGCTCTCTTCCTTTTTGAAGAGATTCTTTGTTCTTCCCCAAATTTTTCTGAAGAAAGAGAGCATTTCGAATATATTTTATAGATCTTTCAGGGCACTCAACACACTCTCCACATTCCCGTTATGTACAAGGAAGAAGTGCAATTTACCCTTTCCTAACTTCGCCACATTTCGCCGATGGCTACCTTGTATTCAGTGTCCTCGTTGCTAATGCGGTCTTCACCCTTCCATTCTAAAGCCACAACAGCACCCTTCTTAGTGACAGCGATAAAGTCAGGATAAAACTTATTTTTCTTCCATCCCTGAATGTAAAAAGGATCCCTTTTCTCCCTGCTTCTAATCCAAAACTCAACATTCGGTAAAGTATCCAAGTCTAAACGTTCAACAAAGGAAAGCTCCTCTTTATTGAGTTTATCAATCTTTTTATAGTAATTCTTGTTGAAGTCTTGTGGCACTTCCTGCGCGATAGTGATTGTCTCTGGAAAGGCGTCAAAAGGCTTCGTTGTGATTGCGCCCTTTTTGGCAAACTGATCAAAGCGTTTTTTAGCGTATTCCTGAAGTACCCCGTTAATTACTTCATCGAGTTTAGCCAACAGTAAATAACGATTAACGGATAATTCCGCAAGCGAATGCTTCTTGAGCTGAAAATCAATAGCCTTATCGATAAATTTAACCTTGTCACTTTTCTCAAGGATAGTGAATCGCATCTTTTTATCCAGCCACTGTACCAACTCCTGTTTGGTGAAATTTTTGTCTTTGTATGTTAGATGCAACATCTGTTGTGCGCCTTTTATCCATTTGTCTTCCTTGATATCAATAACAGCACGACCATCGTTATCGTAATGTATTTCAAAATCAAAATTTGCATCTTCTTTGGCAAGCTCGAAATCTTCGCCGATTAAATCTTCAAATGCCAATTTGTCGCCATCAAGACTGATCATCGGTGCTGCAAAATCCTTCTTTACCGCACGCTCAATTTCCAACTCGTATTTTTGTTCCTTTTGAGAGGAATTTAAGAGGTCGAATCTGCTATATCCGTTTGTCTCAAGTCCAGAAATTATTTGTGTTGCCGCTTCATTGAAATTCCGAGCGGAAGCAAAAATATAACAACGGTTTAGGTTCTCATTTTCTTTTCTCTTGGCATAAGGCATGCGGATTATGCGCCCAATAATCTGCTCAACCGCAATTTTTGCCCCGACATTGGCAACGGAAATTAAAACATAGGCAAAAGAGCAGTCCCAACCTTCTGCGAGTGCGCTCACGGTTATGATGTAGCGGATTTTGCATTTCTTGCTGAATAGATCGACGCCCTCAAGATCATTTCTCTCTGAAGTCTTAATGGCAATTTCGTCTTCGGAAATTTTGGCACTTAATAAATATTCTTTGATCTGATCAACCGTGACGCTAGGACTTGTTTTGCTCTTTGGTTGAGCCTGTATTAAGGCAATCGGACGAATATATTCTCCTTTTATCTTCTTCGCATCCTTTTCAAGCCCATCTCGCTTTTCAATTCCTCTGGCAACAGAGTTATTCCATTGAGTGGCACTCTCAAGAACCAGCGGGATTTTTACCATTTGTTCTTCCTTGAGTTCCGATGCAGAAATATCAACCAAGATATTACTACCACCTCTTGGTGTCGCTGTGTATTCAATGATAAATGACGGATTAAGCTCTTTAAGAAAATCTATAGAGAGCTGGGTTTTTGTCTTGTGTCCTTCATCAATAACAACCAATGGACTACTAATTCGAACAACATTCGCCAGCGAATTGATAACCGTCTTGTGCTCATCTAGCTCTAAACTGTCATTTTCCTGAATGTTCTCGAAGTGGCTGAGTAAAGCACCATTTTCTTGATAAACTTTATACTTATTCTGCAAAGTCTTTTCTTTACGGAAAGCATCCAAACTTGAAACGATAACGCAAAGATTATCTTCGACATCTTCTTTGCGAATACGAAGGGCTTCTTCGTTTGAAAATATACGGATGTTATTTTGAAAAGCCTCATCAAGGACTTTTCGATGCCAATCGTTACGATTCTTAAACTTCTTGAGAGTTTGGGTTTTGATTGCTTCGGAAGGCACAAACCACATAATGATGCCGCGCTCCATTTTGTGCTTCAAGACATTTCCCATGATTTCGGTCACTGCGTGGCAGCCAACGAGTGTTTTACCGCCACCAGTCGGAATTTTCACACAAACAAAGGGAACCTCGCCAAAAAATTCGGAGTTGTACGGTTTTTCTGTTACTGCGATAAACGCACGTTTGGCTGTCGATTGCTCGATCTCTTTCAAGTAGTTCTTTAGGGTATCGAGTGCTTTTTGCTGATATTTTTTTAAAAACATAATAGTAGTGGATTAATAGACTTTTACTTCGTACGGGATTTGTTTGAATACGATGTTGTATTCATCCAGAATTTTTTCATCGACCGTACAATTGTCGGCATAAATAACCTTTTTGACCTTGGTGTCTCTTAGCTTTTTAAGAAATCCCTTATCCAAAATATTTTTGCCTTTTTTCTTATAAATCAAATAATACTCAGTCTCATTGAGCTCTCCGATAAAATTCTTGTCTACTTTGGCACGATCAATGTTTGTTTGAGTCTCAGTGAAGTAGATATATGTTGCGAACTGGTCAAAGTCACATTCTTCTTCGATATGACCTTTTTCGTTGAAAAGTGGCTTTGAGAGCTCACAATACTCAAAGCCGTCGTCGTAATCGTATTTTTTAATTGCGCGCTTTACCCTTTCAGAAGTTATGTCTTTTGCAACGTCGTCTTCCATTTCAACCATGATGAATTTACGATGGCCGCCATCCTCCTTGTTTAAATCTAAGACAGCATGCCCAGTTGTCCCAGATCCCGCAAAAGAATCTAAAACCAGATCGTCCTTTCCAGTAGCTAGCTGTAGCATTCTAGCAATAAGACGGATAGGTTTTGGAGTGTCAAAGAGATCAGTGTGCTTCTCAGGAAATAATTCTTTTAAAATCTGTTTAGCCTCCTGATTGTCACCAACTTCGTCTCTCTCCCATATTGTTTTTGCAACAGAGCCTTGTTGTACCTCTGATAAAAACCTCTTGATTGATGGAATATTGTCTCCATTTTTTCCAAACCAAACCCTGTTATCATCTAACATTTCTTTGAATTTTTCTTTCGAAACACGCCAACAATAACCTTTTGGAGGATTCGTAACTCTTCCACTAGGCGTTGTTATCGGATAATCAGTTGAAGCAGAGTAGGATTTTACAGAGAGATCGCTCGGCTTCCATAGACCGCGTGGGTCATTGTCAGGATTTTTGTATCTCTTGTCCATTGCCTCAGTTCGTGGCAATAGATTTGGCCTCCAAGTATTTTTATTTTTTGCATATAGCAAAATATGATCATGGCTGTCCGAAAGCCACCGAGCATCATTTTGAGGGGAATACTTTTTCTCCCATATAATGTTAGCGACAAAATTTTCTCTTCCAAAAATCTCATCCATCATCGCCTTCAAGTAATGCCCCTCATCGTCATCAATAGAGACGAAAATCGTACCGTCTTCAGAAAGTAAATCTTTGAGCAGATTTATTCTTGGGTACATCATACAAAGCCACTTATCATTGCGGCATAAGTCTTCAGATTCTCTTCCAACTACCTTCCCAAGCCATTTTTTAATCTTTGGTGAGTTGACTTTATCGTTATAAACCCAGTTTTCATTTCCAGTATTGTACGGTGGATCAATGTAGATACATTTCACTTTGCCACCGTAGTAAGGCATCAAGGCTTTTAATGCCTCAAGATTATCTCCGTGAATAATAAGATTTTGAGAGTTATCGCCCACAGAAGCGGACTTCACTTTGCGAAGAAGCCGAAAAGGAACCTCCTTGTCGTGGTTCACTACCGCTTCTTTGCCGATCCAATTTAGTGTAGGCATAGTTTATTTTATTAAGTCATCAACGCCGATTCCGAGCCCAGCAGCAATCTTCGTAACCGTATCAATAGACGGATTCTGAACAGCGTCCGATTCTATTTTAACAAGCGTTGGATAGGGCAAATCAGCCTTCTTGGCTAATTCGTCTTGGGGTAAATCCTTTATAGCTCTCCAAGCTTTTATCTTTGCACCGATTGTTTTTTGGGTTGTCATAATTGGCTGGTAAAACTTGGTTATATTATATCGCTTCTACGATCTTTTACAAGAACCCTTTTCAACAATTATTTACCCAACGTTCGAACCACGAACCAAAAGGTATTTAGTCTTTATTTTAAGCCACTTTCTCGTCACAACTTCCCCAATCTAGCCAAATGGTGTTCTCAAAGTTCGAATCGCATCACTATCGACAAAACCGCTAACTTATACAGTAAACATGCGCATTCCGCGCAAAACAAAAATCCCTCCGTTCAGGAGAGATGTTTGATGGTGGGCCTGGGTGGACTCGAACCACCGACCCCCACTTTATAAGAGTGGTGCTCTCACCGGCTGAGCTACAGGCCCCAAATTGTTATAATGATAACTGAAAAATCTGAAATGTTCAAACTGTTAATTACGCAAGGCGCGTATTATTTTGTCTTGGCAGCTTTCAATGCTTTCCAGCGGTGAACTCAAAACGATTTGATTTTGATTCATGCCGAGCACGTGGTAGTGGCGATTTAATTTGTAATATAAACCGTGGTCGCCGGAGAAATCATAAATTATATGTTTCCATTCTTGGTTTTCTTCAATGGAAAAAACCAATGCTTGAATTTCTTTGACGTGTTGTAATGTATCGTTAACAATTTGTTTGATAAAATGTTGAATATCAATTTCCGGCGTAAGCATTTTTTGGCTGAGCATGGTTACCGCCACCTTGTTTTTGATTTGCAGGTTTTTTAAAACCGTTCCCAAGCACTGCAAATATTGACTGTCATTTTGGTGGAATAATTTATCCATAATCAAACGATAATCAGCGCCGTAGCGAATCAATTCTTTAACCAACGGATGATTTTTAAAATTCGTTTCCGAGGAGTTATCCAACAACAATTGCGATAATAATAATGAGGCACTGTTGCGAGTGAGCAGGGTTGGACTGATTTCCAAATAAAATTCCAACAACAAATTGGCAATGCTGTTTTCTTGGATTTTTACAAAATTGATGTGTCCGTATAATTCATTGTCCGGATCAATATCAACATTAACGATGGGTGCTTGTTTGAAAAATTTTTGATGTTTTACGTAAAACGAACCGAGCATTTCCATTGTCGGCGCGTTTATATTGATAATCAAATCATAATTGAAAGATTTTTCGCCCAGTGTGATGTCTTTGGCGACCAAATGCTGATCACTGGTCAGTTGTAGAGTTAACAAATCTTCGCCGTTCAAGGTTTCAAATTCATATTTTAAGCTTTTGAGATTTTTATTTTGCACCTTGATGTTGATTTGGTTGGTGTATTCCAATTCAATTTCTGAATAAATCGGCGTGCTGTATGGTAAAAAATCCAATTTTTTGGCAAAAACTTGGTTGTCACTAAAAATATGAGCGGTTTTTTGGTGGTTATATAAGAGATATTGCAAGGCCCAAGCTCCCGCCACCACGTTCCGATTCTGGGGCAGGAAAATCGCCACGCGCCGCGCTTGGGTGATTTGCTGCCAGATTTGTTGAATCGTGCTTAAAGCCATATTTTTTGGTGTCATTAGCCTGATTTTTAACTTTATGAAATGGATTGGGGATTGTCAATGTTTTTCGGTACCTTTTGTGTGTACAAAAGGTACCACCAAAAAGCGCCGCCCCGCTAGCTCGGACGGAGAATTTGTGGCTCATTGTTCATTCCCGCGCCTCCATGATCGCCTGCGGCGCTCGTCGGCGCGTGTCCTACGGACCACTCCAATTCACTCACAAATTCTGACCTTCCCGAGCTAATGGGCGGCAAATAAAAAACAGTATTCATCATAGTCTATCAATGAATCAGACGAATCACAGTTCAAGACAATACCCACAACTTATCCACAGCCTAAACTGACATTTATTATCTTATTTTAGCTAAAATGTTCCATGCTTATATCCTTATCCACCGATCTGTGATATTATACCTTTGTCAGTAGTGAGGGGCCTCAGGTCGAGTCCCAATGGTAAGCGCTACTACAATTAAAAATAAAAAACAAAAGTATGAAGCAAATCAAAGAAGCCGTCTATAACGAATTGTTCGTTAAGGACTACACTAACATTTCCATCTTGGTTTTGTATGCTGTGTCCGTCGGTTTAAATTTAATCGTGGCCGGTGGTTTGGTCTAATAACCTTCTCATCGTCTATTGGGTAAAAACTAAAAATGCGTTTTCTTCTCTTTGAGAGTAAAACGCTTTTTTAGTTTCAAAACTTATTTTTCTTGTCTTTTTTCCCTTCCACCTTTATAATAAGAAGGTGCTTTTATAATTTTTAAAATAAATATTTATGGAATTGGACAAGATTTATCAGTCTAATTTGTATGAAAAAGACATTCATCAAGAGTGGCTAGATTCGGAATTTTTTAATCCGGATAAATTGCCGTTTGACACCGAAGAAAGATTTTCCATGATGATGCCGCCACCCAACGCTACTGGAATTTTACACACCGGGCATGCTTCCATGTTGGCCATTGAGGATGTTTTTGCTCGCTATCATCGTTTGTTGGGTAAAAAAACCTTGTGGTTGCCTGGCACTGATCATGCGGCCATTGCCACTCAAACCAAAGTGGAAAAAGTGATTGCCGAAGAAGGTTTGACTCGGCAGGGTTTGGGGCGGGATAAATTTTTAGAAAGAGTGAAAACTTTTGTGGCTGATAGTCAAAATACCATTAGAACACAAGTCAAAGCCATTGGTTCCAGTTGTGATTGGAGTCGCGAAGCTTATACTTTAAGTGATGAGTTGTCTTCCGCGGTGGGCGAGGTTTTTGTGAGAATGTATAATGATGGCTTGATTTATCGTGGGCCACGTTTGGTCAATTGGTGTCCGCGTTGCGGTTCTACCTTGGCTGATGATGAAGTGGAATACAAAGAACAAGGAGCTAAACTTTATTATTTCAAATACCATAAGGATTTTCCGTTTGTGATTGCCACCACGCGCCCGGAAACTAAGTTGGGTGATACGGCGGTGGCGGTTAATCCCGATGATGATCGTTATAAAGAATATATTGGTAAAGAGTTTGATGTGGATTTTGTGGGTGTGCCTTTGAAATTAAAAATTATTGCTGATGCCAGTGTTGATCCGGCCTTCGGGACCGGCGCCTTGGGCGTGACACCGGCGCACAGCTTGGTTGACTATGAAATGAAAGAAAAAAATAATTTGCGTTTGGTGGAAGTGATTGGTCAGGATGGCAATATCAAAGAAGGTTTTGGTGAATTTTCAGGCTTGAGTGTGGAAGCTTCCCGAGCTTTGATTGTGGAAAAATTAAAAGCTGCTGGTTTGATGGAAAAAGAAGATGACATTCAAAATAATTTGTCAGTTTGTTATCGTTGTGCAACGGCCATTGAACCGTTAATTTCTACTCAATGGTTTATTGATGTTAATAAAAAAATCCCTAATCGAGGAAAATCCTTGAAAGAATTATCTTTGGAAGCGGTGAATGGTGGTTTACATGGTGATAAAAATAAAGAAATCAAGATTTTGCCCGATCGTTTTACCAAGATTTATGATCATTGGATGGAAAATTTGCGAGATTGGTGTATTAGTCGGCAAATTTGGTGGGGGCATCGGATTCCGGTTTATTATTGTGATGCTTGCGGTGAAACCATGGTTGCTAATGAAGCGCCAACAGCTTGTGGAAAATGTGGTGGGCGTTTACGTCAGGATGAAGACACTTTGGATACGTGGTTCAGTTCCGGTTTATGGACTTTTTCGCCATTAGGTTGGCCAAAACAAACTGAGGATTTGAAAAATTATCATCCCACTGATGTTTTGGAAACTGGTCATGATATTTTATTCTTCTGGGTGGCGAGAATGATTTTGATGACGACCTATGCTTTGGATGATATTCCTTTTAAAAACGTGTATTTGCATGGCATGGTGCGGGATGGTCAAGGCCGAAAGATGTCAAAATCTTTGGGGAATGGTATTGATCCTTTAGAAATGATTGAAAAATACGGCGCTGATGCTTTGCGTTTGAGTTTAATTTTGGGCAATGGTCCGGGCAGTGATATTCCAATTTCCGAAGAGAAAATTGCTTCTTTCCGTAACTTTGTGAATAAATTGTGGAATATTTCCCGTTTTATTTTGGGTAAGATTGAAGATGTGAAATTCATTGAGACTGTCCCCGAGGCAAAAACTTTGAGTGATCGTTGGGTTCTGAATCGTTTGGCTGAAACCAAGCAAAAATATTTTGATTTTATGAATCGTTATGAAATTGCTTTGGCTGGCGATGTTTTGATGAATTTTACTTGGGATGATTTCGCCGATTGGTATTTGGAAATTGCCAAAGTGGAAGGAGATAAAGATGAGATTTTATTATATGTTTGGCAAAACTTGATTCGTTTATGGCATCCGTTCGTGCCGTTTGTGACGGAAGTTTTATGGAAGAGCGTTCCTAGCCGCCCGCTTTTATTGGTGGATAATTGGTCAGCGGCAGATATGAAAGCGCAAAGTTCCTTGGATTATAAGGATTTTGAATTGTTGCGCGAGGTGATTGGTGCGATTCGTAATGTTAAAAATGAGTATAAGATTACTGCCAATAACGTGGAAGTACATTATCAAAGTGCGGAAAAACAAAGTTTATTGGAATCTAATAAGGAAATTGTGCTGCGTTTGGCCAAAATTGCGGTTTTTGAAAATTTGGCCAGCAAGGATGCCGGTGCTATTAGTAAAATTCTATCCGGCGCTGAGATTTTTGTTAGCATGCCTAGTGATTTTGATTTGGATAAGGAATTTACTAGAGTAAAAAAAGAAATTACGGATTTGGAAAATTTATTACGTGGTGTGCAGGCTAAATTGGCCAATACCGAGTTCGTGGGGAACGCGCCGGCCGTGGTGGTGGACAAAGAAAAAGCCAAAGCCCAGGATTATACCGAGCGTTTGGAAAAGTTAGCTGATGAGTTGGAAAAATTGGAAGGAATGAGATAGTTCTCGGTAACCATTAAATGGTGTTATATAAAATTGTAGGGGCGTATTGCATACGCCCCTATTTATATGTTTTTATTCATTTTTAGGTAAAATCTGTGGTTTCATTCCAATTTGCACAGGATGTCTTGGTTCCGTTGTAGTTTCCGGTGGAACTTTATACATTACCTCATTTGTAGCCTGTTTTGCTGGTGGCATCCAATCAGGTGGTGGTGGCGGGGTTGGTAAATCTTGATAATCCTTTGGAATGTTTGGGTTTCCTTTCATTGGGACCATCACCGGCGCTTTCTGTCCGGGTAGAGTTTTTTCTTGGGTTGGAGGAATATAAACAGCTTCCCGATTAGTGACTGGAGGAATATAAACTTCCGGTGATTGGGCCGGTCTTAATGATCGATTTTCCATGCCGGCCATTCCTGCCGGTTGTCCGGTGGTTTTTTCAGGGGTTTGTCCGATTGTTTCCAGGGATTTTGATAAACCTTTATCTTGGGCGATTATTTCTTGAGCTTTAGCCAGGGCGTCTTTATCCCACTGAAATCCCATACTTTTTCCTGGTGAGTAAACCATATTTTTAATTTTAATTAATCATGCTTTTATTATAACAAATTTCCTTTAAAAATACAGGGCGTGGCGGTTTGTCGCGCTTTCATTTTTATGCTAAAATGTTACTAACTGAGCGAAGCCTTTTTTATTAATAAAAACAAAATCAAATATGAACTGGCGTGAACTGATTAGCACCAATATCATTACTCATTTGGGTTTGCATAATATTGATGAAAAAAAGCGTTTGCAATTGCTGGCGGAAATCGCCGATTTGTTGCAAAAACAAATTATGGTTCGTTTGATTGAATTTTTAAACGATGAGGAAATTCGTGAATTTTTTCATTTGCTGGAACATAATGAGGATAAAGAATTATCCAAATTTTTAGATGAAAAAGTTCCTAATTTGGAAGAAATTATTTATCAGGAGTTGGGTAATATTAAAAGAGATTTAGCGGCGGTTTTAAGTTAGTTTTTACTATTTTTGTTTATGAATGAAAGATTGGATTTTGGTATAAATAATCAAATAGAGAAGCGGTTTGACTTAACAGATGAGCAGATACAAAAGCTCAAGCTGGTTTTATTGATGATGATTAAAAGGTTGGAACATAAAGCAAAGGAATATTTTGATTTGGAAAATTTGTTGCGTGGTATTCGGGCCAATCTTGCTAACTCAGCGTTTTTGAAAAATGAATCAATTGAGACTGTGGAGAAAGAAAAAGCTAAATTACAGGTTTATACTAAAAATTTTGAAAAATTACCTAGTAAATTAAAAGAAGTTGACCAGAAAAAATTAAATGATTATTTCGGTAATATTAGAAATTTTGATTTTAAAAATGCTAAACGTTTAAAGAGTATATATGAACATGTGAGTATATTAATGTTGGATTATTTGGAAGAAAAGAACCATTCTTTTGATGTTTTTGTTGATTATTTTTTAAATGAGTCAAATTTTGTTAATTATAAGTTGAAATATAATCAGAGTGTTTATGAGATAGCGGAGGAATTTTTAGTTAATAATAAACAAGAAAAAATTGAAGATAAAATTGATGAATCTAATGATTTTGTAACTAATTCAGAAGCTTATCAGAATAAAAAAGACGAGAGTTTTTTTTCCGGTGAATTAATTTCGTTGAAACCAGAAGCTTTTCAAATTAAACATGAAGAGAAAAATATAGTTGATCAGTCCGCTGTCATTGAAGAAAAGCCGGCTAAGGTCAGTAAGGAAAATATTTTGCCTCCAATTCCTCCGGATTTAAAAGTGGAAGTTTCACAAAAAAAATATCAGAAAAAGCTTGATGAATTACGAAATCAATTGTTGGTGAAACAGGAAAAATTATCAAAGTTTGGTGCTTTGAAAGGTTTGTTTAATCAAAAGGGAAAACAGAATTTGTTAAAAGAGATTGAGGCTATTCAAGTTAATATTGAAAAATTAAAACAAGAAAAATTGAGTCAAGGAATTAGTTCTTTCGTGTTGGAGCGCAGCGCTGCTTTGGAGCGACGGGTAAAACAGATTGAAGAAGAAAATCAGAAAAAATTCGCAGGAAAATTATATGCTTTTTATGAAAAATATTTCATGAAGAAATTATTGCCGGAAAAGATGATTGCCAAGTTGGAAAAACAAGGATTTTTAGGAAGACTCTTGGCAAATGGTTGTACTGTCAATGCGGCTTTGAGTTTTTCATTGTTCGGCGGTGGTATTGCTATTGGTGGCGCGAGCATTGTCGGGGCTGGAATTTTATCGGGAAGAAGATTATTGAGTGGTGCAGCCAGTGGTGTTGGTAGTTATAATCTTTTAAAATTAGGCAGCGACGCTTGGGCAAAATCACATGGTTGGGACAAAGAATTAAGCGATCTTGAATTGAAAAAAATGTCGTCGGATACTTTGCAAACTTATTTGGCGCATTACGAGGCTCGGGTTTTAGTAAATGGTAAATCAGTAAATAATGATTCCTATTATAAAAATTTACTTAAAGCTTTTGAAAATAAGTTGGTTGGTAAAAAACCGGAAATAAAATTTGATAATCGTGTTTTTGGGGAATATTTAATTGCTCAGGAAAAAGAACTGGATCAAAGATTACAAAAGGCTTTAGTTGAAAAAACTAAAGATAAATCACGTTTGAAATATTATGCTACTGCTATCGGTGTTTTTGTTGGTTCGGGAATGTTGCAAAAAGTTTTGGGTAATTTATTCGTGAAAGATGGGTCGGCGATGACCGATCAGCCAAATATTGAAAAAAGTACTTTGTTGGCAGAGCAATCATCAGATGTTCAGTCTTTTCCGCCTTTAACAGAAAACTTTGATTTGTTTGATGAAAAAGCTTTGAACGTGGATGCTATTCCGGAGTTGAAAGTTGATGCTAGTGGTGTTGTACCAACGGATACAATTCAGGTAGTTAATGAAAGTTATTTACAAAATTTAACGGATTTTAATGGTAGCCATCCTTTGCTTGAAAAAGCAGGTGGGGCAGTGGAAATTATTAATGGAAAAGCGCAGGTAGTTTTTGATATTAGTGTGGGTGGAGATTTTGAATTAAAACAACAGGCCTTGCGCCGCGTGATGATGGATGTTTTTCCGTTGCAAGAAGTTTTAGACAAAGATGGTTTGAGCGTGGTTGATATTGGAAGAATTGAGAGTAATGTCACTACTTTTACAAAATTATTGGAAGGCAAATCGTTCCATGGTTTTAGTTCGGATATTTTAAAAGATGTGATGAAAATGGATGGTGGTCAATTAGTGATTAGTGATTATGATAAATTGGCAAAAATTTCTGAACAGGTTTTGGCTGAGAGTAAACATTGGGTTCCTGATGCCAGTAGTGGTTTTGTTAAAGTTGGTCAAAGTACCGGAAATAAAATTTGGGAAACGATGTTAAATACAAAATTACAAAATATTAAAACTTAAATATAAATTTTATGATTAATAAAAATAATGGTGTTGGAGGAAAAACGCCACGTCCAGACGATGGGGATGAGACTGACGTTCGTCGAAAAAAGTATATTCGTCGCAAAGGAGGGAATGGTGGAAAACCAGATTTTCAGACGAAGGAGAAAGAGTTAGTAGATAAATTAAAACAGCCTGTGGTTAATGCCGGGTCTTTTGAAGAACAATTGGCGGCTAAGCGGGCTGCCTTGGGTTTGCCGCCATTGGATTTATCAAATATTAGTCCGGAACCAGAATTGAGTGCGAGTGAAGAATCGTCGGTTGAATCAGCGAATATTTTGCCAGTAGGAGTTCCATCATTTGATAGTATTTTAGCGGAAATTGAATCTAAGGAGAAAATTTCTCAGCCGAATGGTTTGTTGGAAAGATTAAACAAAGATTTTGATTTACCGGAAGATTTATCATTATTATTGGAAAAATTTTTAGCTCAGAAAAAGGTAAAATCACTGGAGCGATTTGAAAGCAACCTTCAATTAGTTCTGACAACTTTTAAACAATACAGTAAAAATTATGATTTGTCGGAAAAGGAAAAATATAATTTTTTAGATTTAATTTTTGATGCCATGTCAGGGGACGAACCTTATGCTGATTCTTCCATTCGCTTGGCGATGTCTGTGATTTTGTCAGATCTTCGTTTATATAAAGAGGTGGAGATTTATTTGGCCCAGCAAGCGGAGCTGGCTTCATCGGAAATTATTGAAGAGTCTGAAGATGAACCGTTATTGCCTAAGGAAGAGAAAATTGTGGAAACGTTTAAAAATGAGATTCCGGAAGTTAAACCTGAGAGTGTTTCCATGGAGGGTAATAGTTTGGGCTTGTCTAATATAGACGATTTGTTGGCGGCTGCGGAACCCCAAGAAATTATTAAACCATCTGAAGAACCGGTTGCGGAAAAAGTTACGGTTGAAGATTTGCCGGTTGTTATTGATGACAAATTAATGATACCGACAGAATCTAAAGCTACATTGGAAGGGATGGAAGAAGTATCGGTGCCGGTGTTTGAACTTAAAGAATCGTTGCCTGCTATTTCTGAAAAAGTGTGGCGCGAATGGTTAGTTTACAAAAAACAGAAAGAGAATCTGGAAAAGGAAATTCGTAGTTTGGAAACACGTAATAAAGAAATTAATAATTGGACGGCCAATGAGCTGGATACTAAGCGTTTGGATACGGATGATGATTATTTGAAAAAGTATGGGGACATTTGCCGTGAATATACTTTGAATATTCAAAAGTTAAGAGAGCTTGATGCAAAATTCGCTCGAGCCAAAGTTCTTTATGATGATGCAAATTCTAAGGTTATGATTTTGCAGAGTGCGTCAGCCTTGGGTTTGCCGTTGGCCGATTTAGCAATGGAATTGGAAGCGGATGTTGATGAGCGTTTGGAAGATCGTCAACGCGTTAAGATTGTTTTTCAAAATAAAAAAGTAAAAACGGTTGATATTAATATTAATGAAGGGCGAACTTTTGCCAATGTCAGTTTTGCAGATAATGAATTGGAAGAAGATTTGAATAGTTATGTACAAAAGCAACGGCACTTATTAAAAGCTTCAAAACTTATAGAGGCATTGGATGATTATGAAATAGATAAAGCATTTCGTTTGGATTATTTATCTCAATATTTGGATTTTAATTCTTTAAACGATGCTGAGCAAAAGAATTCTTTGGGTAAAAAGTTGGATCAAAAATATTTTGATATTCATCGGGGGATGGCTGAAAAATATGGGATTCTTTTACCAACGCGAAAGGCTGGTATCCCTTTGTATTTTGAAGGTAAACAAATTCGTATTCCTAGTGAATATTTGAAAATACTGTATATCTATAATCGTGAAAATAATTCTTCGTTAAAAGAAAAATTTAATTTGGCTAACATGCCAGAGCCGGATTCTTTAATTTTGATTGAGGCTATGTTATATGGTCAAATAATGAGAGATGCTTCCATTACTCCGGGTCAATTATCCGCTATCAAAACCAGATTGAATGCAATTTTGCTTACTCATCCGCAATTAAAGACTGCCTGGTTACCACTTAAGGACCGTGATTTTTTAAGAAAGACTTATCCTTATTTGGATTATTCTGGAGGTTGGTTTAAGGATGTCCCATTGGAAGAAATTCAGCAAAGAATGGTTGGAGTTGCTGAAAATACTGGAATTTTTGAATATCCTGAGGCAGTGGATCCGGAAGTGTTACCTGAAAATAATCAAACAAAGCAAGAAGATCAAGAAGACATTAAGAAAAATTTCATTTCCAAATTTAAGGCTGAAATTGCTGTTATGAAAAATTTTAGTGAGGAGGATAAGGAATCTTACATTACTTTTTTGGATGGATATTTTTTGGAACTTATTGAATCGGCAGAGAGTGCTAACGATATTTTTGATATCATTCAACGAAAACGTGATCAGTATTTATTTACCGATAAAGATACGGATACTGAAAAGGCTTCAAAAAATAGTAGTTATGAATTCTATGATGGTTTGTTGTTTTGGGCGAAAAAATTATTGTAGCTAAAATAAAAAAATTCCCCGTGGGATAATATCCAATGGGGAATTTTTTTTATATACAAGGAAAATGGTTTACTTTACTTTACTTTTTCCACCAAGGCTTTGAAGACCTCAGGATTCTTTTCACCTAAAGTAGCTAAAACCTTTCGATCTAACAAAATATTTTTTGCCTTTAAAGCTCCCATGAATTTGCTGTAGCTCATTTCAAAAGGTAACAAAGCAGCACTGATTCTAATTTGCCATAATTCACGGAAATTGCGCTTTTTGGCACGACGATCGCGGAAGGAATGTTCATCAGCTTTTAAAATGGCAGTTTTGGCTTGTCGAATTAAATTCTTACGGCCATATTTAAAACCTTTCACTAGTTTTAAAATACCTTTGCGTCGTTTATTGTGCATTACACCACGTTTGACTCTGGACATAAATTTCTATTCTTTAAATGATTATTATTGAATTAATGCTTTGATGTTGTTAACCAATTTCTTGTTGTTCAACTGTTGATCGCGACGTTTGTTACGTCCGGTGTTGCCACTTTCACGAGAGTTAAAATGATCTTGACCGGCAGTCTTTTTCATTAATTTACCGGTTTTGCTGACTTTAAATCTTTTTGATAAGGCTTTGTGTGTTTTCATAAAAAGTTAAATTTATCTTTATAAAATTAAAACAAAAAATAAAATTTGTTTAGCCGGAACAAACTAGGATTTGATGCCAATGATGGCAGTCACTAAACGTCCCAGTCTCTTTGGGGCTTGTTCCACATTTATATTAATGTTTTCTTGGATTTTGTCAATATAAGCTTGAATTACTTCGGTGGCTTGTTCACCGTGTTGGGCCTCACGACCACGTAATAGAATGTCTAATTTGATTTTGTGCCCTTTTTCTAGGAATTTTAGACCTTGTTTTACCTTGGTATTTAGATCATTATCATCAATTCTTGGGGATAAACGCATTCCTTTGATTTCCGTTTTCTTGATGGACTGCTTTTGCTTAATCATTAATTTCTTTTGTTGGTAACGGTAGCTGTCGTAATTGATCAGTTTTACCACCGGCGGATTGGCCAATGGGGAAACTTCAACCAAATCTAATTCTTCTTCCTCCGCCAATTTTAAGGCGTCGGCAATTTTCATTACTTCGTTTAAACCGCGTTCCGGGTCAATAAATCGGACTTCAGGAACTCTAATTTCTTGGTTTTTTCGTAAAGCTTTGATTTCAATTGTTGGGGCGCTTGGTTTTCTACGAGATTTCTTCATTGTGAGAATTTGTTAAAAATTAGATTGATAAGGATTAGTATGACCCCACTTCGTCCATGCTTCGCAGGACTTCGCGGGGCATTCTTCGCTTCTTTTAAGGTCGTGCCATTTAATTTATTATCTTTTCTGTAAATGGCCGTGCCATTCGAAGTTCGCCTTTGGCGAACGAAGAATGGTGGAGATGGGGAGAGTTGAACTCCCGTCTGGCAAGGATATTCACAAAGCACTACATTCATATTTTGTCTCAATTAATCAGTTTAAGTCAGAAACAAACAAAGAGCTTAAAATGATGATTTGTTAAGTTTTTGACTAAGTTTTTACATATCAATTAAACTTAGCTTAGCCTGATGATATGACACCAGAGCCCCCCGCACAGGCGTTGGAAGGTTGATGCCGTAGGTTATAATTAAGCTACGGAAGGTACTAATGACAAAGAAGCAAAAGCTTGTTTGACATTAGAAAAAATGTTTTTAGCATTTATAGTTGCGCTCGTTATTTTACGAGGGTGAACTCCTCGGAATGCGCTTGGCAAAGATCGGATCTTACCATCGAAACCCGACATCCCCTAAAACCGCTGTTTTAATTGGCGATTAAGGTCTTTTTTGATGTCCTTCTCTTTAAGGTATTCTTTTTTCTCAAAAAGTTTTTTCCCTTTGGCTAGGGCAATTTCTACCTTAATTTGATTCCCCTTATTATATACTTTGAGGGGGATAGCTGTCAATCCTTTTTCCTGCATTTTTCCTATAATTTTGTTGATTTCCTTACGGTGTAACAGTAATTTTCGGCTGCGGGTTGGTTCATAAACTGCCACTTGTTCGGGATTAGCTCTTTTATAGGCAGGAATATGGGCGTTTAACAGATAAATTTCCGGTGTCGGAGCTTGCTTTATGCTAACATAAGCATTATTTAGATCAATTTGGCCTAATTTAATGGATTTCACTTCCATGCCTAATAAAACCACGCCACATTCCCAAGTATCCAAAACTTGATACTCAAAATGGGCTTTATTGTTTTTAATCGTGAAATTTTTGTGGAAAGTCAAATCTTTTTTAGCCATATAATTTGTCATTTGGCGCTAAATCCCATATAATAACTTTATAAATAATGAGACCAGCTTTTTATGAATGATAGCAATAAAAGTCTGAATAATCAACGTTTTGACTTGCACATTCCGTTATCTACTATTTTAAAAATTGTTTTGGCAATTGCCGGTCTTTGGTTTGTATTTATGGTGCGAAATATTTTGTTTCTATTATTTATTGCTTTGTTGGTGGCTTCGGTGGTTAATAACGGTGTTCGCTATTTGCAAAAATATATTAAATATCGAACGGTGGCTGTGATCTTGTTATATTTTTTGTTTGTTCTGACTTTGGGGTTGGTTTTATTGGTCTTAATTCCATTGTTGATTAGTCAAATCGGGGAATTGCATCGGATGTGGCCGGAGTACAGTACTCGTTTGATTGCTATTTTTCCGCAAAATTGGCAAAGCGTGATTGGTGATACCATCAATTTGAATAATATTGATTGGCAGGCAACGGTGGGTAATGTTTTATTAACAATTAAGGGATTTTTCGGAGGAGTATTTAATTTGGTGGTGGTGTTTGCGTTGAGTTTTTATATGTGTTTGGAAGAAAATGCCTGGGGTAGAGCTTTATGTTATTTGTTACCGGATAAATATTCTCACCAGGTAAAAAGAATTTATAATGAGGTTGAAAATAAACTTAGCCAATGGTTTCAGGGACAATTGTTGTTGTGTTCTTTCATGGCATTGTTGGCTTACATTGGTTTGGTGATTTTAGGAGTGAAATACGCCTTGTTGTTATCCATTTTGGTTTTTATTGGAGAAATCGTTCCATATTTAGGACCGATAGTTTATTCTTTCTTGGCGGTTACTTTTGCATTTTTGCAGAGTCCGGTGATTGCTTTGGTGGTCTTGATTTGGTTTGTGATTATCAATCAAATTGAAAATCATATTTTGGTTCCTAAGATTATGCAGAAAGCGGTTGGTTTGAATCCAATTATTACCATTACGGCCTTATTAGTGGGTGTTAAATTGGCGGGAGTGGCCGGCGCTTTATTGGCAATTCCGACGGCTACCATGTTGCGAGTGATTTTAGAAGATTATCAAAGTGAGTCTTAATTTTGTTTAATTAAATTTTTCTCATGTTGGAATTACATCAAAAATCAGTGGCAGGGGATTCTAAAAAACCGGAAACGGCGGATGTACCTAAACGGTCCAAGTTTTGGCTATTATTATCTTTGTCCATTTTTTTGATTTTTATATTGTTGATTGTTGGTACTTTATTGCGTTTTCGTTTTTTGTATTTACCGGGATTGAGCAACGCTTTCGGCGGGGAAGTCATGCCGACCTATGCATTATCAGCAGATTTACCCGAACCGGCGCCTTTATCTTGGGCTGATTGGAAATGGGAAAACAATTTGATCTCAGTTACTTTTACGGAAGAGCGAGCCACCGGATTTTTAAGAAAATATTTGGGAGAAGATTGGCAAATTATTTTTCAAGAAGGGTCGTTTGAACTGTTTGGTCCGGTTTATTCCTCGGTTAACAATGAAGATTACTGGAGCGAAGCGAAAGTTATCTACACTACGGAACAGTTGAAAATTAACCTAAATGGTTTAAACGTTCCAGAACGATTGAATAATTATTTATTAAATTATATTATATCTTCAGATGAGCAAGCGACTGAATATTTTGAAAAAATTGAATTGAAGGATAAAAAAATTAAAGTCATTTTTTCTCAGGAACAACAGGCTTTATTGATGAAAAACTTCAATCCCGAAGAATTTTTCAAGAATTTAATTAAATACTTAATTTACGAAAATTAAAATATGTTTATTATTATTCGTTTTTTAATTTATACTTTACCGCTGGTGGTTTTTGCTTTTTTTTCCATCATCAGAACTTATCCTACCTGGTTGTTGTGGGCTAGTATTACCATCTTTGTTTATTTATTGTTTGTCGCTTGGTATATCGTGCGGAACAGTGTTCGTAAACAAAGTGATTCCATGAGTTTTCGGGAATTGGTTAATTATTTGATTACGCCGGTGTTTTTACTTTTTGGAGCGATGTCCTTTTTATTGTTTTTAAATGACTTGTTTATTTATCGTTTGTTTGCCGGTGGGGTGGCGGCGATTCTATTCTTATTTTTAGAAAACGTTTTCATTTATTTGTATTATCCTCACAAATATATTTTGTCTTCCTTGGAAAATGTCTCAGCCTATTCCAATTTGTTGACGGCTTTTTTTATCAATAGCGCGTATTATGGATTGTCAGTGTTTTTACACATGCAATCCAAATGGTTGTTTGCCGGAGTTTTTGCTATTAATTTGATTTTGTTTTTACAAACATTATTGATTAATCATTTAAAATTTCAAGCGACGTGGTTGGCTTTTATGATTGTCGGTGTTATTTTGGGAGAAATGATTTGGATTTTGCAGTATTTAACTTGGAGTTATTTGGTAAAAGGGGCAATCCTAGCTTTCAGTTATTATTTGCTGTCCAATATGTTCAGATATTATTTCTTGAAATCTTTAAATAAGACAGTATTATATCGACATATTTTGATTTCTTTGTTAATGGCGGCTTTGGTGTTGATTAGTGCCCAGTGGTTATAATTAATTTTTAAATTATATTTATGGAAAACAAACCATTTTTAGTAATTTTGGCGATGGGAGTAGTCTTGAGTAGTGTCGCTGCTTCTTATCTTTTTAATAATTATGTTTATCCTTTGAGTGATCAATTGCGTGATTCCGGCGTGGTGTTACAAATTGATGAAAGCGGTAATCAGGCTGGCGTTTTGTTGACGCAAGAACAGACTGATGCGGAGGCGCTTAAAAATGAAGCTCCTAATCCGATTATTTCTTTGGAAAATAATTCACCTTATCGATTTTACAGTGAACAGATAAAGACCATTTTGCCGCAATTACGACGAGGCATGGTGGCTTTGGCCGTGGCTGATAAGACCAGCGGTGAATTGACCGTTAAGGGCTATGGTTTGGTTTTGAGCAATGACGGTTGGTTAATTACTTGGCCGGATTTGATGACCAGTACTACTTTGATTTTAGATTCTGCTGGAAATAGTTTAACCATGGAAACTTATAAGGATGATCCAGCGACTGGTTTGCGTTTTGTAAAAGTTAAAACTGATAATTTGTATGTTTTAAAATTAGCTTCTCAGGATGCGGTGAACGAAGGTGAATTTTTGTTGACTGTTGATATGTTGCGCAATGTTCATATTGGAAATTTGGTTAATTTAAATTATTTGGCGGACAAGGTTCAAAGTTTGAGCACCGTAAAAAAGCGTTACGCTGTTGATTTCGGGGATGATGAACTAAAGCGTGGTTTGCCGATTTTCAATCTTGAAGCGGAAGTGATTGGTTTGGTAGAGAAGACCGCTGATAATAACATCAGTGTTTTACCGATTTATTATGCTTATAATAATTTGGATGAAATCTTTGCCGATCAGGTTAGTGTTTTGAATTTACCGGTAGAGTATTTGGATTTGGCTTTTCAATTGCGACCAGTTTCCGGTTTGGGAAAAGGCGCGTTATTAACCAAGGCTGCCATTGTCACTGGCGTTGATAATGAAAAAATTACTTTGTATCAAAATGATATCATTACTAAAGTTGATAATCAGGAATTAAACAACCGTTATGGTTTGGCTGATTTGTTGTCACAATATCCGGCTGATCAAAAAATTGAATTGGAAATTTTGCGTGCCGGACAAATCGTAACGGAAACAATAGTTTTGCAGAAGAAATAAAATATTTAAATAAAATAATATTTTTTCCCCGGTGAATATCGGGGTTTTTAGTTTATTAGGTATAATAAAAAATTTTTAATAATAATCGCCTACCGGCGTTTGGCGCCTTTTGTGTGTCCAAAAGGTGCCACCAAAAGACACCGCCCCGCTAGCTCGGACGGAGAATTTTGGGCGTCATTGTTCGTTCCCGCACCTCCATGAGCGCCCGAAGCGCTCGTCGGTGCGTGTCCTTCGGACCACTCCAATTCGCTCCAAAATTCTGACCTCCCCGAGCTAATGGGCGGTTATTTTAAAACATAATTATATTAATATGATTATGATTATGTTTACTTTATAAAAAGATAAAATAAAACATTTTTTTAAACAATAAAAAAGAGCAGCCATCCGGCCGCTCTTTTTAATAAGGCCTTTCACGACTCATGGCGAGTCAACCACCGAAGTGGAAAAACCTACTTTTTTCCGTTAACGACTTTCACGAGTGATAAACACCCAACCCCCATCCGGAGGAAAACCGTAGCAGGTTGACAACCTCGCGGTTGTCAAAAATGTGCAAGCCACTCAAAAGAGTAACTTGGGGCCGTCGCCCTACCATAAGGCAAACGGCTACACTTGCGCAAGGGAAGATGTTTATGGTCTATAAACATCTCACACAAATGTCTTTCAATAAGAAAGACTAACAGCGATTCAACCCGACCCAGGTTAAATTGCTGAACATCCTACTTATTTTTAAGAACTATTGAGATTATAGCAAATTTTAGAAACATGGTCAAACAGCTTGTGTTTGTTGGCGATTGTTAACAAAAAAATATTCCACCGAAGTGGAATATTTTTGGTGCCTCCGCTGGGATTTGAACCCAGGACGCCCAGCTTAAAAGGCTGGCGCTCTAACCAACTGAGCTACAGAGGCAAGAAAATTCTTTTCTATTATATAGAATTTCTAAGAATTGTCAAACTGACTTTTTAGGATTTTTTGATTATTTTAATTCCCCAATTGTGGCATCAACCTGATTAAATGGGTGATTTTTAGTTACTGTGTCTAGTTCTTTTTCAATTTTGCTTAGTTTCCTTTTGTATTCGCCGTTTTCATCAAACTTTTTTAAAATTTCTAAGCTTTTTTCTGGATTGATGCGGGCTTTTTTTAATTCATCTTCAATTTTCTGAATCAAAAGTTTGTATTCGCCATCCTCGGCAATTACTTTTTTTAACGCTTCATAATCATCTAAATTAATTTTAATCCCTTGTTGTGCTAGTTTGGCTTCCAAAACAGTAATTTCCAGTAAACAATTTTCAACGTGGTTAAGAAGAATTTGTCCTTGTTGTATTAATTGTTCTTCTTTGCTTTTGTTGCCTAGGGTTGGGAGTTTCTCTTTGTACATAAATTTAATTTTATTTATTTTTAAAACGATTAAAAAATATTTTGTTAACTAGAGATCCGTTATGTGTGTGATAGGGTCTGTCTTTATTTGTTAATGCTACATCCCAAAAACCATGTTCATCCGCTAATGCTAGTAAATGGCTATTGTAATCTTCTTTTATTGGGGTTGGTTGATTTACTACGGTTGTGAAATCTTTATAAAACCGTTCATGCACCATAGTTTCTCCTTCTATTGGTCCAGAAAGACTATATTCATTGAAGGGGTATTCGTTCTTGCTTTCCGTTTTTGGAAACATTATTACAACGCTAAAAGGTTGTATTATATGAGAAATTCCCTTTTCGTAATTGCTCATTTTGAATCTTAAACTTGATCCGGATGGTGTCATATAATAAATTGAATCACTGTCTTTTGGGCTAATACCTTCATTTTTATGAACCGCCATACTACTGGTTGAAAATTTATACATCCACAAATCAAGTTTGTCTAAGTCGTTCATTATTAACTTTATAACGTTTTTTTCATAGACTTCATTTTTATATTTTTGTGGATTTTCTACTTGTTTTCGTTTTAATTCAGATAATATTTGATAAATCCACAGATTTATCTGTCTGATTTGTTCAATTTCTTCACGGGAAAAAATTATTTCTATCTGATGAGATTTTTCAGCACGTTCTTTCCATTTTTTGTTTAAAATTTCTTGCTCTTGAATATATTTCTGAACAGAACATGAATGTTCTTCATCCGTTGTGATTATATGTGGTGTTGGCTTTTCCATTTTTATTTATTTTTAAAACGATTAAAAAATATTTTGTTAACTAGGGAACCTTCGTGAGTTCGGACACCATTACGTTCTTGCTGGCCAATTGTGGTGGCGCTCCATAATCCGTCTTTATCGGTTAAAGTGGCGAATCCGGTGTGGTAATTTGTTTCAATTTGCTTGCCTTGATTTATTAAAGTTTGAAATTTGTCATCAAAAATTTCATTGACTTCGCTATCTTTAATTATTGGTGTGTTGCTACCGCCGTGGCGAGTTTTGAAATAGACGAAAGTCGCGAAATCTTGTACTACATAATGAAGTCCGTGTGCATCAGAGTTTTCGGAGTAGTGATTGTTTTTGATAAACATAATCATTTTGAAACGTAGACAGGCACCGGATGGAGTAATGTAATAAATGGAATCAGTTTCTTTTGGGCTTAAATCGTCCTGGTGTTTTGCTCGGTTGCTGGTGGAAAATTTACACATCCATAAATCAAGTTTATCTAAATCGTCCATTATTAATTTTAAAACGCGTTTTTCATAATTCTCATCTTTATATTTTTGTTGATTTTCCGCTTGTTTTCGTTTTAGTTCAGATAATATTTGTTGCAGCCATATGTTAACTTGCCTGATTTGTTCCAGTTCTTCGCGCGGAAAAACAATCTCTTTTTTGAGAGATCTTTCGGCACGGGCTAGTTTTATTTGAAGCTCCATTTCCACGTGTTTTCCTAACAAATCACGTTCTTCCATACTAAATTTTTATTGTTTGTTTTCGAATAAATTTATAAATTCTTTAGCACTGAATAGTACATAAATTTTTGCTAAAATCGCTAAGCTAATTAAACCCAATAAAGCGTTCATTAAATAATTTGGTTTGACCGGTTTTTCGGAAACAATGGCATCATCAATTAAACGAATATCTACTAAACCATCCTGGGCCACGTACTCATTGCCATTGCTTATGAGAATTTGCGCCAACGATTTGGCAATCAATTTGGCTTGGTCGGAATTCTGATGATAAACGTTGATGTATAATAATCCGGAATTGTATTTCATGTAGGCGGAGACGGTTTTTCCCCATTGTTCTTTTAATTTGGTGGAATTATTTACATCAAAAAATGAAAAATCAATTTGATATTCTGGGTTTTTTAATTTCTCAAAAATGGATGAGGTTTGTAAGACGCCAATTAAGTTCTCACCGATTCTTTCGGAAGTTTTGATGGCACTATAGGCATCCAGTCCTTCGGAGCTGTGGGGGAGGATAATTAAGCCCACCGAAGCTTCATATTGGGGAGTTTGTAGATAACTAAAACCCAATCCTAAACCAAGTCCAATAATTGCTACAATACTAATTAATAATTTTTTTCTTAAAAGAATTTGAATAATTGTTTTTAACATAGAATTTCCAATTTAAATTAGATTGTCCATTCGTCGTGAATCACACCGATTAAATACCATTGCCCTTCGTATTCGGAGAAAACCAAGCGTAAACTTTTCCAATCTAGCCCTTCATATTGTGGATCAAACATTGGAAAATGATATTCAATGAAATGCGCATTCGGATAAAATTCCAAAGTATTTTCAATGGAATTACCGAATTTAATTCGTTTATCAATGGCGGTTTCCGGGGCTTGGCTAAAATCTTTATCAAAAATATAACGTTGATAATATTCATCAAAACTTAAATTTAATTCAAAACCAGATCCATCGGCGTAACCCCAAAGATATTTTTGTTCACCGCCAATCATTTGTAAAAAGTCATCGGCAGAGAAATGTAAATTGTCAGTGGAAACATAAGAATATGGGCTAAAGCGCACTCCCATTTTAGGATGGATTTTCAAAGCTAAGCCTTCAAAGTCTTTATTTTTTAAAAGATTAAGAATGCTTGTACCCAAGGTTTTCATGTCAGCTTCGCTGTTGGCTGGTGTGGTGACCACCGGTGAATCGTCATTCGGTTCAACGTTGGTGGAGCCTCCCCACTGGCAAGCACTTAAACTAAATAAACTAAGTAATCCGGCAATTAAAATGATTTTTTTCATAAATGAAAATATTAAAAAATTTGTTAATTTCTTTCTTTAATCATAGCTTTTTGTAAGAAAATATTCAATGGTAGCGTAGTAATAATTGGAGCGAGAGAGGGAAAGTGTGTTATAATTTTCTTAATATTTTTAATTTTTACTTTTATGAAGAGTTTTCTATTAACATTGGCATTGGGTTTATCTTTATTTTTTCCCTGGAGTGTGTTGGCCTGGGATGATTGTCCGTTTGATGAAACTGAATGTACCGGCGAATGTGGTGCATTTATTGATACTGATAATGATGGCATTTGTGATCGTTCGCAGCCGGCCCCGGAAGATCGGGCGGTTAGTACTTCTTTAGTAAATACCGAAGATGAAATTTCTTTAGCCACAACGGTTGCAACGGAAGATTTAATCAGTGGTACTGATTTAAAAACCATGACCGTGGCGGAAGTGGCTGAGGTTTATGGTATTGATGCCAAAGCTTACGCCGAAGCCTTGGGTGATTATTTAAATTCCAAAGTGAAAAGTACTGATGCCTTTCAGATTTTAAAAGATAATTATGGTTTAGAGCCGAGCGCGGCTAAGGATATTGCTGTTGGTTTACAAACCGGCGTCCCTTTTGTGCCGGTTGAGGATGAAGTGACAGAACTAAAACATGTTTATGATATGGTCCCGATTTTCGGCGTGTTGGTTTTCTTTTATGTGTTGACTCATATTTTGTCTAAGAAAAATAAGATTACCATCGCCACGCATCGCAAGATTTGGAATATTTTATTGACCTTAACTTTTTTGGCTTCGGGTTTGCTGGGTATTTTATTGGTGATTAGAATAAATTTTGGAATTTCCATTCCCTTGCCGTTCAATATGTTGTATTGGCATGTGGAGGCCGGCATCGCAATGACGGCAATTTCCATTTTTCATATCATTTGGCATTGGCCGTGGTATAGGGGGTTGGTGAGATAGTCTTCGTTCTGTCATTCCGAACTTGTTTCGGAATCTGGAATATTCAAGATTAATATGATTTTAAGATGTATCGTCGGTGACGCCGAGGTTTACTGTTTTGTTTTACCAAAAGTCCAAAAAATGCTATACTATTTTTAGATGTAAAATAAATTACAAAACCTCCGCCAAATTTCGAGGTTCAACGGAGGTTGTAACTTTAGTTTGTGCTTGTATCAGCGGTATTAATCACCGCTGGTTTTATTTTTGGATTTTTTACCCAAAAGCAGAACGCGCGTTTACCGTATTGGCTGGCGAAAATTCGTTTACCATTACGTAACGTGATACAAGTACGACATATAAATGTCATAAATGTTTGTTTTATCCGAAGCTTAAAGTTGTCCGGTGCTTGCAAGCCGGAACGACATTAATGCGGATAATAAAAAGCATCTAAACTATACTTTAACGGTACAAAAAATAGTTGGGATAGTCAAGATTTTTTTTTGGGATTTTTGTTGGATGTTAGGACAAACCTTTTATTTCCCCAAAGAGTGGTTTATAATAAAGTAAATTATATTAATTTGTTATATACCTATGAGCCAAATCGTTAAGGATTTTATCCAGAAAGTGAATCAACAATATGAAACCGGACATGCCCGGGAACATTCTTATCGTCCTGCTTTAAAAGAACTTTTTGAAAAGATAACCACTTTAAACGTGGTGAATGAGCCAAAAAGAAGCGAATATGGGGCGCCGGATTTTGTTTTTTTGAAAAGCAAAACAATTATTGCCTATGCTGAAGCCAAGGATATTGATGTTAATTTGGCGGAAATAGAAAAAGGTGAGCAAATGCAACGATATTATGGTTATTCCAATTTGATTTTGACTAATGGCTTGGAATTTAGATTTTATAAAAATGCTGAGCCCTATTGTGTTCCGATTGTTATTGCCAAAAAAGATAATGACAGCATTAATTTTCGGGAAGAGCAGTTTGTTCTTTTGGAAGATACGATTGCTGATTTTATTAAATCATCAAAAGAACCGATTAAGTCCGGGACGGTTTTAGCGAAAATTATGGCTGGTAAGGCTCGTCGTATTAGAGATAATATTAAAAGATTTTTGATTGATGAAAATGATCCTAAAATTAAGGATTTATTAGAAGTTTTTTTAGTAATTAAAAAATCTTTATTAACTGAATTGGATAAAGATAAATTTGCGGATATGTATGCCCAAACTTTGGTTTATGGTTTGTTCGTAGCTCGTTACTATGATGAAACCAGTGAAACTTTTTCTCGCCAAGAAGCGCGTGATTTGGTGCCAGCTTCAAATCCGTTTTTGCGACATTTTTTTGATCATATTGCCGGCTCATCTTTTGACCCAAGAATTGAAATAATTGTTAATGAACTTTGTGAAGAATTTACGCACGCTGATGTTAAGGCGATTGTTCATAATTATTATAAAGTAGAAAAAGATAGCAGTCGTGATCCGATTATTCATTTTTATGAAGATTTTTTGCAGGCCTATGATGCGGATGAACGAAAGAAAATGGGCGTTTTTTATACACCATTGCCAGTGGTAAATTTTATTGTGCGAGCGGTGGATGATATTTTGAAAAAAGATTTTGATTTGCCTCAGGGTTTGGCTGATTCTTCTAAAATTAAAATTGAAATGCAAACTCAGGCGAAAAAGTATAAAGGAGATGTGCATCGGGTGCAGATTTTAGATCCAGCCACCGGAACCGGCACTTTTTTGAATGAAACGATTTTGCATATTAAAAAATCTTTTGAAGGACAAGAGGGACGTTGGTCGTCTTATGTGAATAAAGATCTTTTGCCAAGATTACATGGTTTTGAATTGATGATGGCTTCTTATACGATTGCTCATTTGAAATTATCCACCACGATTATGGAAAGTGGTGCAAAAATTGAAAATACTCGTTTGGGAGTTTATTTGACTAATTCTTTGGAGAAAACAGAGGATAAGGGAGATAGTTTATTTGCCTTTGGCTTTGGTCGGGCCATTTCGGATGAGTCTTATCAAGCCGGTAAAGTGAAAAATGAATTGCCAATTATGGTGGTAATTGGCAATCCGCCATATAGTGGTGAATCAAGTAATGCTAATTATAAAGATAATGATGTTTATAAATTTGAACCGGGTGGTGGAAAATTAAAAGAAAGAAATCCAAAATGGTTGAATGATGATTATGTAAAATTTATTCGTTTGGCTGAGAGTATGGTTGAAAAGAATGGAGAAGGAATCGTTGGTATGATTACAGCCCATGGTTATATTGATAATCCTACATTTCGTGGAATGAGATACCATTTAATGCAAACTTTTGATAAAATTTTTGTTTTAGATTTGCATGGTAGTGCCAATAAAAAAGAGGTCGCGCCTGACGGTAGTCAAGACGAGAATGTCTTTAATATTAAAACTGGTGTTTCTATTTTATTGGGTATTAAGAAAACTGCAAAAAATAAAAAGTTGGCTGATATTTATCGTGCGGATTGTTTTGGGAAAAGAATAAATAAATTTGAATATTTAGTTAATAATAATTTTAAAGATATTAAGTGGAAAAAAACAATTTGTTCGGAGCCCAATTATGAATGGGTTATACAAAACAAAAAAAATCAGGAAGAATATAGGCAGGGAATTAAATTGTCCACATTATTTATTGAAAATGGAGTTGGCATTACTACTGCTCACGATGATTTTGTTATAGATAATTCTAAATCTTTTCTTTTGGAAAAATTCAAAAAATTTCAAAGTTCCGTTCGTGATGAAAGATTTTTGCACGAAATTTTTAGTGTGAACAGAAAAGCAGGATGGGATATTTTAAATGGTTATGATAATTTGAAAAATGAAGTTGACTTAGAAGAATTTATTCACCCTATATCTTATAGACCATTTGATAATAAATACATTTTTTATGAGGATAAATTGGTTTGGCGAACAGTGAAAAAGATTATGAAGCATTTTGTTGATAAAGATAATTTGGGATTGGTGTTTGCTCGTTCTCAAAAAAGCCCACAGTTTAATGCTTTATTTATTACTAAAAATATTATAGAAACAAAGTGTGGTGAATCAAGTACTCAATCAGCGGTTGCACCTCTTTATCTTTATTCCGACGACAACACAAAAACTTCTAATTTAAAACCAGAAATTGTCGCTGAAATTGAAAACATTGTCGGCAAAACTCAGCCGGAAAATATTTTAGATTATATTTATGCGGTTTTGCATTCACCAAAATATCGTGAGAAATACAAAGAATTTTTGAAAATTGATTTTCCGCGTGCGCCATATCCAAAGGATAAAAAATTGTTTTGGGATTTGGTAAAATTGGGAACGGAATTAAGAACTTTGCACTTATTGGAATCACCAAAGGTCAATAAATTTATTACTACATTTTCAAAATCCGGTACAGATATCATTGAAAAGGGTTATCCAAAATTCATTGAACATCCTCAAGCTCACGAAAAGCAATCTGGAAAACCAGTAAACTTGGAAGGTGCTGGAATCGGCGATGTATTTATAAACGACGAGCAATACTTTGGTAATGTGCCAAAAGTCGCTTGGGAATTTTACGTCGGCGGTTATCAGCCAGCTCAAAAATGGTTAAAAGATCGTCGTGGTCGTCAATTAAGCAACGAAGATATTGAACATTATCAAAAATTCATCGTGGCTTTGGCGGAAACGGATAGAATTATGGGGGAGGTGGATGAGGTGTTAAAGGTGTAAGAATAATAATATGTACGAACCAATTAATTTAACAAAAGAAATAGTACAAGCTAATGCAAAAGATATTTATAAGGATGCCGCACAACCTTCTATTCGAGTTGTTGGACAATCATTAGCTCAATGTGTTTCTCTTTTTGCGAAACCTGTTGGTAAAATAGCAGAGATAATGGAAGCAAATATAATGAAGTATCTAAATAAACTTAATGATTATACTCAAGAACAAATTAAATCGCCTGATGTTAGAATTTTAGTTCCAATTCTTGAAAAATTTCGTTATATAGAGGATGATTATGTAGCAGATTATTATGCGGAAATTTTGGCAAAAGCCTCTTTGGTTGAGAATGCTAATCAAGTTATAGTCTCGTTTATTGAGATATTAAATCGTTTGTGTGCGGATGAATTAAAAATATTGGAGTTTATTAACTCTGATGACAATATATTTATTTATAAAAATAAGGAGGGCGAAGAAGAAAAAATGTCTTTCAAAGGAGTATTGCCTGTTATTGATGTAAGAGTAAAACAAAAAAATGGAGGTCACATAGAAACATTACAAAATCTTAGTTATTTAGAAGATCATGTTCAGTTAACTTGTATTATTAATTATAATTTATATATTGATAATCTGATTTCGTTGGGATTAATAAAAAAACCTAGTTTGGTTAAGGTTTTGAATGATTTCCATTATTCTTATTTAAAAGAAAATAATTCAATACAAAAATTGAAAAATAATTTACAGGAAGGGCAATCTCTGGAATTTGTGGAAGGTAGACTTGCTTTAACAAGTTTAGGAGAAAGTCTTTTATCCATTTCTTTAAAAAAATAGATTGAGAAAGTTTTTATGGGAAAAAACAGCATTACTTTTCAATCAATGACAGAAGCGGAACGTAAAAAATATTTAGAAGATCCTTTTTTGTATGAAGTGAAAATGTTGTTTTTCGCTTTAAGGAAGATTGAGCATTTGAAAATTTGTGGAGACTATAATAACAAAACAAATATTCCTAATAATAATATGGTGTTGGAGTGTTTTTTACTACACGCTAAGTTATTATTAGAATTTTTTTATGATAATGGAAAACCAAAAACTGGTAGTTATGTGAGGGGTTGGCATTTTTATGGAAATGATAAAAGCGTTTGGGAGAAATTTTGTCCAGAAAAAACAGAAGAGATTAAAGACTTTGAAAAAAGAATAAATAGTGAATTATCACATTTTGGGGCATCAAGAATAACCCCTTTTTTACATAAAGGTTGGTCGGAGGTAAAGATTTTGCATGATTTTATGGATGTGGTTGCTGTTTTTGTAAAAAATTTACCTGAGGAATATCAAAGTGATGAATTATATAAATATTAATTGATTTTATAATTTTCATGTGATTAACTACTTTTATTTTCAATTTTTATACTATTTTATTATTTAAAGCTAGTATGATTTTTCATGTGATGGGCATGTGATAGAAAGGGGGATTGGCATAAGTGCACTTCACAGGGAATGCGCCCAACGCTTTGCGTTGGTCGCGAAATCTGCACTCGTTCGCTCAAAAGAAAAATTGTTTTCTTTTGAGACTCACTCGCTTGATTAGCGAACCTCCGGTTCGCTTTCCCCGTGGGGCGTTAGCAAATAAAAAAGCTCTCCGTTGAGGAGAGCTTTTTTATTTGGTAGCCTCACGGGGAATCGAACCCCGATTGCCAGGATGAAAACCTGGAGTCCTAACCGTTAGACGATAAGGCCAAAAGTGTGAAAATCTTAAATTGTGAAAAATCATGAAAGCCTCACGGGGAATATGCTTCGCGCCCTGTGGTCGCTCGCATGCAATCGGCGTTCACTCGGAAATGTCCAAACAAGTTTGTCCATTTCGCTCGTTCACTTGATTATCTGAACCCCGATTGCTAGCAGTTAGACGATAAGGCCAAAAATTGCTAGTATGGAAGAACTATTACTTGCTTTCTGATTGTGATTATATTAAAGTATTTTATATAAATAGTCAAGAATTTCTTTATGCGCATTTTGGCAATTGAAAGTTCCTGCGATGAAACTTCGGTGGCGGTATTATCTGATAAGCGCCAGTTTTTGAATTTGGAGTTTTCCTTGGTAAATAGCCAAATTAAAGAGCATCAAAAATACGGTGGAGTGGTACCCGAAGTGGCAGCGCGTTTGCATGTGCCTAATTTGGTGAAAATGTTGTCCGTCGTGAATGAAAAATACGCCTGGAAAGATTTTGATTATATCGCTGTGACTGCTGGGCCGGGTTTAATTACTTCTTTGATGATTGGTTCGGAAAGTGCCAAAATCATTGCTCATTTATTGAATCGTCCCTTGATTATTGTTAATCATTTAACCGCTCATTTGAATTCGGTTTTGATCAATAAATCTTTGAATAGTGTGAAATTTCCGGCGATTGGGTTAATCGTTTCCGGTGGGCACACTGAATTGTTGTATTTGTCTCGTTTGCATGAATACAAAGTTTTGGGAAAAACTCGGGATGATGCGGTGGGCGAAGCCTATGATAAGGTTGCGAAATTGTTGGGTTTAGCTTATCCGGGTGGACCGATTCTATCCAAACGTGCAGAGAATGTTGATAAAGATTATTATGATTTTCCGCGTCCAATGTATGATAGTCCTAATTTTGATTTTTCTTTTTCCGGTTTGAAAACTTCGGTTTTATATAAGTCACAGGAATATACAAAATTGACTCCAAAAATTGTGGATCGGATTTCCTATGCTTTTCAAGAAGCGGTGATTGATGTTTTGCAACACAAAATTAAACGTGCTTTGAAAAAATATCCGGAAGTTAAAAGTTTAGTGGTGGCTGGTGGCGTGTCTGCCAATCAAAGATTGCGCCAGGTGTTTACGGAAAAATTCAGTGATTTGGAATTACATTTTCCGGAATTGCAATTTTGTGGTGATAACGCCGCGATGATTGCCGCTGATGCTTATTTACAAGTGAAGTTTCAAAATAAGACGCAAATTTTAAATGGTGCCAGCGATTTGAGTCGTTTGCGTCCGAATCCAAATTGGGAAATCAATAAATCCATATGGAGAAGATAATTGCTAAATACATTAGTCATAGTGAAAAGGATACCGAAGCAGCGGTGGCTGATTTTTTTAAATTATTAAAGAAATCAGATACTCGCGTGATTTTATGGGATGGAAATTTGGGTGGTGGCAAAACTTTTTCTACACAACATTTGGGAAAATTACTTGGTATTAAATCACAAATCAATAGTCCGACTTTTAATATCATGAAAATTTATGATATTCCGGCTAAGAGTAAATTACCATGGCGCACTTTGGTTCACGTTGATGCTTATCGTTTGGATGGTTTCAATGATTTGAGTCAGATTGGTTTGGATGAGTTTTTGGCTGACGATAAAGCCCTGTTGGCCATTGAGTGGCCTAAGGATTTGGCGAAGTTTTTAAAAAAAATGAAAATAAATTTTTATCATGTGGTATTTAAAGTTTTATCCAGGGATGAAAGAAGCATTGAAATCCGCGAAACAGTTTTTGAAAAATAATTATTTCGGATTGATTTTTTTGACGATAAATATTTCATTGTTATGGCTTCATATTTTTTTAGGTGATGGCAACGATTTTTTTAATTTTGATCGGGAATATAATTTGCCGAGTGCTTGGGCTTCATTACAATGCGTGTTAGCGGCAGGGGCGTGGCTTCTGTGGCATCGCTCTTTAAAAAGTGATAAAATAAAGAAAGTCAGTCAGAGTGTTTTTATTTACAGCGGTTTTTTGCTATTGATTTATTTAGCTTTTGACGAGTTCTTTCAGTGGCACGAATTTTTTGGAGATAGCTTGGGTTTATATTTGAAATCTTTGGATTGGGGAATTATGTTCTGGCGCTATAACCCCGTTTTTGCCTGGCTCTTGATCTTCGCTCCGTTCGTGATTTTACTGGGAACGCTTTTCGCGCGCGGTGCGTGGCGCTTGTGGCCACGTTTGGTATTTTGGCAAGTTGTTTTTGCCGGAGCCTTGTTCGTGTTTGGATCTTTCGGCATTGAAGTTTTGGGAGCGTTGCATTTTAACGAAGTGTGGCAGATTGTGCCCTATTGGTATTTGGTGACGGTAGAAGAGTTTTTAGAATTATTATCAATTTGTTTCTTGCTGAATATATTTTATAAACAATTTCAAAAAGCAAAATTAAAATAAAAATTATGAAAAGAACAAAAATTTTATGTACCATTGGTCCGGCATCCCAAGATTTGCCGATTTTACGTCGGATGGTGAAAGCCGGAATGGATGCTTGTCGTTTAAATTTTTCTCATGGCACTTACGAACATCACAAAATGTTGATTAGTAACATTCGTCAGGTTTCCTCGGAATCTAACGTGCCATTGGCGATTGTGCAAGATTTGCAGGGCCCGCGTATTCGCGTGGGGAAGTTACCAGCCGAGGGTGTGATTTTAAAAGAAAAAGAAACTGTGATTTTTACGGTCAATCAAAAATATAAAGACAATTATAAAAATGATAAAATTTTTGTCACCTATGAACATTTGCCTAATGATTTAAAATCCGGCGATTACTTTTTATTGGTGGACGGTTTGATTAAAGTTCAAGTGATTAAAGTGGAAGGTGATGATGTTCATTGCAAAGTCTTAATCGGGGGTGTTTTAAATTCTAATAAGGGATTGAATTTCCCGGAAATTAAATTAAGCATTTCCGCTGTTTCTGATAAAGATAAAGAAGATGTGAAGTTTGGCGTGCAGATGGGTGTGGATTGGGTGGCTTTGTCTTTCGTGACCAGCGCCAAGGAAGTTTATGATTTGCGTTATTTGATTAAGAAGTATGAAAAACAATTGAAATTAAAAAGTGATCATAGTATCAAAATTATTTCAAAGATTGAAAAACGTGATGCGATCACTAATATTGATGAGATTATTCAGGCCAGCGATGGTATTATGATTGCTCGTGGTGATTTGGGAATTGAAATTCCAGCCGAAGAAGTGCCGTTAAAGCAAAAAGAAATTATTGCCAAGTGTATGGCTGCCAGTAAGCCGGTGATTGTGGCGACCCAAATGATGGAATCCATGATTGTAAATTCTCGTCCCACCCGCGCAGAAGTAAATGATGTGGCTAATTCGGTGATTGATCATACGGATGCGGTGATGTTGTCCGGGGAAAGTGCTAACGGAAAATACCCGGTGGAAACGGTGGAATTTATGTCCAAAATTATTAAGAAAACAGAGCAGTCCGTTTATGATGATTTGACTTCACCTTTGTCTGGTAGACATAAAACTATTTCCGATATTATCAGTTTTGCGACTACTTTGTTTACCATGGATCGTAATGTGAAATTGGTTTTGGTGGCGTCCATCAGTGGTTTAGCCGGAAAAATGGTTTCGCGTTTTCGCCCGGAATTGCCAATTTTAGTGGCGACCATGGATTATCGCGTGCAACGTCAATTGAATTTATCCTGGGGCGTGGTGCCGTTTATGTTACCGACGGTTACCAGTTTGGAAGAATTCAATGATCGTGCCATTGGCTATTTGAAAAAATTTAAATACGTTAAACGTGGCGAGCAGATTTTGATCGTCGCCGGCGAACCAGTTGGTATCAGTAATCATATGAATCTTTTGGAAATAAGGGAGGTGATTTAGTAGAAAACATGAGAAACACGATTGTAGGGGCGTATGGCGATACGCCCCTTTTTTATTCACAAACGTTATTACAATTAACAACAATAATAAAAAAACGCCGAGTGAATTCTCAGCGTTGGTTTGATCATTTTTCCATCCCGATGAGTCCTTGAATGGTCTCATTTCTAGGAATGATTTGGTTCGGGGCTACAATTGTGCCCGGGTCGGCAGTCACGCCACTTTTCATTTTTGTATTAGATCCGATCATTACCCCAAGCCTTTTCAGCTCAGTTTGAATACTTTCCAGCTTGTATTGAATGACAATCAGCTGGTTTTCGTCAATTTTTGCGTCGTCAAAACTATTTTGAGATCCGACGCGTGCGTTTGGGCCAATAATGGAAACTGGAACGTAACTTCCACTATAGATATTGGCACCGTCCATCATGATTGACGCTTTTACAACGGAATGTTGATAGATGTTTACGTTGTTGCCAATGTAAACTGATGACGGACCAGCTTTGCTGCAACCGGTAATGGTGACACCGTGATGGAGATGTGAATTGTTTCCGATAACCACGTTTCCGGTAATGCGGCAGTCGCTCTCAATGATGCAGTGGTCCCCAATGACCACATTTCCGGTAATGCGGCAGCCACTCTCAATTTTGGTGTGGTGTCCGCACATAATAAATCCTTCGGAAGTGATGTTCGGTTCAAGAACACAATCTTCATGGGAAAAAATTCCTAGTGAACGGGGAACAAAGTCCTCTTTGTGTTCACTGTATTTTTTCTTTTTGCTTTCAATGATACCTTCCACAAAGTGGTTCAGATTCCTGATAGCCAACCAGGGATATTCCATGGTTCGTAACCATTTTTCCAGTTCACTTAACGGAGCATTAGCATCCGGTGAAATTCCAAATAGATCAAGGTTGTTGAGTCCAGGAATTAGTTTCATGACAAAGCCCTCCTTTGTGTCATGAGCATAGAGTAGAAAAAATATTGGTTTTTGTAAAGTGACGCTTTGTTGAAATTTATAAATTTATTGTTATAATGGGAACTAAGCAAGAATCAATTTAATCATAAATAGAAAAAGTATGGCTTTAGTTCTAGGCTTTGTGGGACCGATTGCCAGTGGCAAAGATGCGGCCGTGGATTACATTAAACAGAAAACTCAGGCGGAAGTTTTTGGATTTTCCGATGTTCTAAAAGAAATTTTAGCTTTGATGTATTTGACTCCTGATCGTGATCATTTAACTAAACTTTCGGAAATTGTGCGGGAAGCTTTTGGTGATGATGTTTTGGCTAAAACAATTTTGGCCAATGTGAATAATGCCAAAACTGCAGTGGTTGGTGTGGAAGGAATTCGTCGTTGGGCTGATATTGAAACTTTAAGCCAAAATCCGGATTTTCATTTAATCAGTATTGAGGTGGATCCAAAAATTCGTTATGAGCGTATTACCAAGCGTACTGAAAAACCAGATGATAAAGGAAAAACTTGGGAAGACTTTTTGGCTGATAACCAAAAATCCACTGAGTTGGCCATTCAAGATGTGGCAGCCAAAGCCGAATTTCACGTGGATAATGGTGGAACCATGGAAGCATTGTATAAACAATTGGATGAGATTTTGGAGAAATTGCAAGGGTAAAATAGAAAAAAGACGGCCGCTTTCGCGGCCGTCTTTTTATATTCATTAATTTATTTTTTGAATTTGCGTTGTCGCAAGGCTTCAAACAATATTACCGTGGCGGCTTGATGAACGTTTAGCGAATCAGCGGCACCGAGCATGGGAATTTTTACCAAATAATCAGCATTGTCCAAAAAGATTTGGCTTAAACCTTTGTCTTCTGCGCCGACCACTAAGGCGTAGCCATCGGTATAATCAAGATCAGAGTAAATTATTTTTGCATCCGGATCAGCGGCGACAATTTTAATTTTATTTTTTTTCAAATAAGCGATTAATTCTTTGGCGTCACATTGAGCGAAATTTAAATTGAAAATGGTACCGGTGGATGCGCGCACCACGTTTGGATTGCGATAATCGGTCAGTGAGCCTGTCTGGTAAACTGCATCCAAACCAACACCATCAGCGGTGCGCAGCAGGGCTCCAAGATTTCCCGGTTTTTCAATATTATCACAAATTAAACAAGCCGGATTTTTAGCTAATTTAATATCAGTTAATTTTTTAGCTTTGAATTTCGCCATCATTAAAATGCCAAAGGGATTATTTTTGTAAGCGATGTTTTCGAATAGACTGGCTGGCAGTTCATAAAAATAAGCATCCTTGAATTTTTTTTCTAAATTTAAAAATAATTTATTTTCAGTTTCCGCTGATAGTAATTCCGGACAATAATAAATCTCCAACGGAATAATACCGGCGGCTAAGGCTCTTTCGATTTCGCGGGCGCCTTCGATCAAAATTAAATCCTTGGCGGTTTTTCCGTTCTTCTTTCTAAAACGAATTAAGTCTTTAATTTTCTCGTTTTTACTGCTGCTGATTTTAATCATATAATTTGCTTAAATATTTTTCTTTATTATACACATTTAAAATGCTATAATACAAGCAATCAAAAATAAAATTTAAAATAAAATTATGATTTTCAGTAAGAAAAGCAAGGACAATCCTTATATTTTGTGGTTTAAGGAAATCGGCATTAATGATATTCCGCGGGTTGGCGGTAAAAACGCTTCGCTCGGTGAAATGTATCAGGCTTTGCGCAGCGGTAAAAATAAAATTAATATTCCTAATGGTTTTGCTATCACAGCTGATGCTTATTTGTATTTTTTGCAAAGTGCCAGTTTGGAAAAACCGATTTACGCTTTACTTAAGCGCTTGGATTCCAGTGATATTAAAAGATTGCAAACGGTTGGTGAAGAAATTCGTCAAATGATTTTGTCCGCTGAATTGCCGAAAGATTTGCAAACGGTGATTTTGGAAGCTTATAAAAAATTGAGTCATGAGTATCATCAAAAATATTCTGATGTGGCAGTGCGTTCTTCGGCTACAGCTGAGGATTTACCGGATGCTTCTTTTGCCGGTCAGCAGGAAAGTTATTTAAATATCAAAGGTGAATATCAATTATTAAATTCCGTTAAGCATTGTATTGCTTCGTTGTTTACTGATCGGGCTATTTCTTATCGTATTGATAAAGGTTTCAAACATTCGGATGTGGCTTTGTCCGTGGTGGTGCAAAAAATGATTCGTTCGGATTTGGCTTCCAGTGGTGTGATGTTTACCATTGATACGGAAACCGGTTTTTCCAACGGGATTTTAATCAATGCCGCCTATGGTTTGGGAGAATATATTGTGAAAGGTGTGGTCACGCCGGATGAATATTTATTATTTAAACCGGCTTTGGAAAAAGGTGATAATCCGATTATTAAAAAACATTTAGGCAGTAAAGAACATAAATTGATTTATGCCCAGGGTGGAAATAAAAGTACTTTGGACGCTTTGGTTTCCGTTGAGGATCGTCATCAATATGCTTTAAGTGAGAAGGAAATTATTTTGTTGGGAAAGTGGGGTAGTCAGATTGAAAAATATTATAAGAAACCGATGGATATTGAATGGGCTAAAGATGGCGTTGATGGTCAATTATATATTTTGCAGGCTCGGCCGGAAACAGTGCAGTCCCAAGATAAAAGTTTGATTATGGAAATTTATCGTTTGACCGGAAAAGGAAAATCTTTGTGCGTCGGTAGTAGTGTTGGTAGTAAAATTAGTCATGGTACGGCGCATTTAATTAAAAATGTTAGCGAGTTGAAAAATTTTAAAGACGGTGAAATTTTGGTGACGGAAATGACTGATCCGGATTGGGAACCGGTGATGAAAAAAGCCGCTGCCATTGTGACCAATTCCGGTGGGAGAACTTGCCACGCAGCCATTGTTTCTCGGGAGTTGGGAATTCCTTGTGTGGTCGGTACTAAAATCGGTACCAAAGTTATCAAACATGAACAAGAAATCACTGTGGATTGTTCTCAGGGGGAGCAAGCTTTTGTCTATGGTGGTTTTGTAAAATATAAAATTGAAAAAGTTGATTTGAAAAAATTACCAAAATTGAAAACCAAATTGATGTTAAATATCGGTGAGCCCGAAGCCGCTTTCAAACATTCTTTCCTACCCAGCGATGGTGTGGGCTTGGCGCGTTTGGAATTTATTATTAATAATTATATTGGCATTCATCCTTTGGCGTTATTGGATTTTAAAAAATTGGATGCGGATTTACAAGAAAAAATTGAAGAAAAAACCGCTCATTATAAAGATAAAAAACAATTCTTTATTGATAACTTGGCTCAGGGCGTGGCGCAAATTGCAGCGGCTTTTTATCCACGTCAGGTGATTGTGCGTTTTTCCGATTTTAAAACCAATGAATATGCCAATCTTTTGGGTGGACAAGCCTACGAGCCCAAAGAAGAAAATCCGATGTTGGGTTGGCGCGGGGCTTCACGTTATTATGCTAAAGAGTTTTATCCAGCGTTTTGTTTGGAATTAGAAGCAATGCGCAAAGTGGTTTATGAATTCGGTTTGAAAAATTTAGCTTTGATGGTGCCGTTTTGTCGTACCGAAGATGAAGCTCAAAAAGTTTTGGATATTTTAAAGCGTTATAGTTTACGTTCAGCTACGCCGATTTTCATGATGTGTGAAATTCCGTCCAACGTGATTTTGGCTGATAAATTCGTTAAGTATTTTGATGGTTTTTCCATCGGTAGTAATGATTTAACTCAATTGGTTTTGGGCGTTGATCGGGATTCAGCGTTGGTCAGTGCGGTTTACGATGAACGTAATGAAGCGGTTTTGCGTTTGATTGAACAATTCATCAAAACCGTGCATAAATATGGAAAAAAAGTGGGCATTTGCGGCCAAGCTCCGTCAGACTATCCTGATTTTGCGAAATTTTTATTGAAAAACAAAATTGATTCCATTTCTCTAACACCAGATTCCTTGCTTAGCACTTATAATAGCTTGGGTAAGATGTAATTCTTGTTATTGTTTTTCTTCTGTAGGGGCGAATAATTATTCGCCCTTTCCTCCTTGGTAAACCCGTTTGGCAACAACGCAAATTTCTGTTATAATTAACACAAGATTTTTAATCCTCTATTATGGTATTCAAAAATAAAGAAAAAAATAAAATTCAAGACAAGTCGGTTTTAGATTTGCTGGAAATTGAAAAGCAAGAAGAACATCATTTATACGATATGATGCCGGAGGGCAGTGCAGAAAAAATCGGTTTTTTATTGGATAATGTTCAACCGAATAATCCTCAGGCTTTTGCCGATGATTTTCAAAATTTATTGGATAATACTTATATCAATGAAATTGAAGGGGAGTTGTCTTTGGATGTTTATGAAGAAGCGGGAAATATTGTAGTGCAGGCACCATTGGCTGGCGTGGCGTTGGAAGACTTGGATATTAATTTCAGCCAAGGAGTTTTGACCATTAAGGGAGATCGTAAGGTCAGTAATGAATTAAAAGAAGATAAATATTATATTAAAGAATGTTTTTGGGGAAAATTTTCTCGATCCATTTTATTACCAGATGATATTGATAGTGCTAAAATCAAAGCGCATTTGAAAAATGGCATATTGACCGTTGTCTTGCCAAAATTGGAATTACCTAATAATGTGAGTATAGAGATTAAGAAATTATAATATTTATGAACGCTCCTTTTTTACCAGCTGTCTTGGACCGCTTTGAGGGCGACAAGGCAGTTATTCGTTTTGACGATGGGCAAACTTTGGTTTTGCCAAAAAATGATCTATTTAACCAATATAAAGAGGGTGATGCTCTTTATTTTTTAGTTTCCCCGGATCAAAATTTAACCCTAGCGCGGGAGAAATTGGCTAAGGCTTTGTTGGATGATTTATTAAATAAACATAATATTTAGTATGGGAAAAAAGCATAAGAAGAAAAAATGGCAGGAACAGCCTGCCACAATTTCGGTAAATACCGAGGATAATATGAAATCCGGTGTTCCATCGATTTCCGTTAGTGAAGATGATTTTGCTAGCGGCGTGGAAATTGTTTTGCCGGAACATCAAAAAGAATTGAATTTAATTATTACTGAAGAAAAGAAACCTTTACCTTGGAAGGGGATTTTGTATTTTGTAACGGGAATCCTTTTATTGGTGGGAATTAATTTTGGCGCTCAATTTGGTTTTCAATCTTATTTTAAGGACAAAATTTTACCAGGAGTGATCGTCAACAATGTTTCTTTGGATTATTTATCCTATGATGATGCCTGGCAGACTTTGAATAATCGTTGGGAAAGCTATTGGCAGACTGCTAATTGGGAAATTTTGGATAAGGCTGCGCCCCTAACCGCGTTCCCGAGCGAGGACGAGGCTTCGGCGCCGCAAAGTGATATTGTGGTTTTAAAATTTTCCGTTGATGAGAGTTACTGTCGTTTGGATGAAAAGGTTTTGCGCGAAGAAGTTTTTGCTTATGGACAAAATCAATGGTGGATTAAGAGTTTGCCGTTGTTGTGGCAAGATAAAGAATTTGCTATTCCCTTGTCTTGTGATAGCCAGGCTTTAACTGAATTTTTACAAAAAAGTTTAATAACTTTGGAAAGTCCAGCGGAAAATGCTCGTTATCAATTTGATGCGGCCGGGAATTTAACGATTGTGGAAGGAAAAGTCGGTCGGGTTCTTGATTATAATGATTTGTTGAATCAAATTAAAATCCAATTGCCTTTAATGCAGGATTTGCAATTGTCTTTAAAATGGCAAATTGAAGATCCTCAAGTTCGTGGCAGTGATTTACAATCTTTTAAGGATAAATATTTGGCCTATTTGGATTTAAGTGTGGATTTGAAATTATCCAAATGGAATAGTGGTTTGGATTTGGTGGCGGTGACGCGTTCCTATGATGATATGCGTAACAGCAATCCGGAAGATTTAACAAAATATTATGATAGCGTAAAAGATATTTATAATTTCACTAAAGATGATTTGCGTTTAGATGCTGATACCTTGGCTGAAAAAGAAGCGAATTTATCCACGGTGGCGACTTTGAAAATTAATAGTTTTGCCAATGATTTTGTGTTTTATAAAGATGAGCAAGGTCAGTTTGGTATGAAAATTGATGAGACTAAATTAAACAAGTGGTTAAGTGATTTGAATGAAAATATAAAAATTGAAGCGGTGGCGGCGGTTTTGGAAATGGAAGAAGTGAATGCTCCGGTGGATGATGAAGCGGAAACTACCAATACTACTAAGAAATATCGTGTGACTAAGTTTGTTAGTCCTAAAGCTGGTCGTTCCTTGCAAGTGGAAGAAGCGGTCACTTTGCTTAATGATTTATTTAAAGCCGAGACTTTACCTGAAAGTGTAAATTTGCCAATTACCGTTTTGGAATCATCTAATGAAGATTTACCTAATAACCCTTTGAAGATTAATGAATTGGTGGGTTTGGGTGTTTCTAATTTTTCCGGTAGTCCATCAAATCGTATTCATAATATTAAAACTGGTGCAGCTAAATTAAATGGCTTATTGTTAGCCCCAGGGGAAGAATTCAAAACTATCATTAATTTGAAACCATTTACGGCTGGTGGTGGTTATTTGCCTGAATTGGTTATTAAAGGCACGGAAACAATTCCTGAATATGGTGGCGGTTTGTGTCAGGTGGGTACAACTTTGTTCCGTTCGGCTATTGATGCTGGTTTGCCAATTACGGAACGTCGTCCTCATCGTTATGATGTTAGTTATTATAAACCAACCGGAACTGATGCCACGATTTATGATCCGCATCCAGATGTGCGTTTTGTGAATGATACTGGTAATTATATTTTGTTCCAGGCTTATACTGTCGGTTATGATTTGTATATTGAATTGTGGGGTGTTTCGGATGGTCGTTTGGTGGAAAAAACCGATGCTACTCAATATAATTATGTTTATCCGCCGGCTGCAAAATATGTTGATACCACGGATTTAGCTCCTGGTGTGGTGAAACAAAAAGAGAGTTATCACGTGGGCGTGACCGGAGAGTTTTGGTGGAGAGTGACCTATCCGGATGGCAAGATTAATTTCAAGAAATGGATTAGTAAATATTCTCCTTGGCAACAGATCTTCTTGCGAGGCGTAGAAGCTTTACCGGTTGATGGTGGAGTCATTCCGCCAGTTGATCCAGGCACTGGCACAGAAACGCCGGTAGTGCCACCGGTTGAACCAATTCCTGCTATTTAATAACAAAAAAAATTCCCCTTCTGGGGAATTTTTTAATATAAGAATCATAGTCTGCAAACAAAAGAGGGCAAGAGACTTACCCGATGGAAAATTCTAGTTAACACAAAGTGTTAACCGGAGTGATCCGCCAGAGTATGTCCCATTCTTTCGTGCCCCCTTTTGGCTACAGGCTACCTTTCAGTATGAGAGAATATTATCACAGATTTTAAAACTTGTCAAGGGTTTTTTGGGATTCTTACTTATTTCTATTATACCATAAAAATTAAAAAAACTCATAGTTACCTATGAGCTCTGCTGATTTGCTTGCCGTTCTATGGGGAGATTGCGTTGGAACAACAGATTGAGACTTTCAATCGTTTCCAAAGCTCCTTTTTTCCAGAGATCTGTCCAAGCCCTGTGGCTGTGATATTTGTCATAGCCTTCCAGTTGGGTGGTGATCATTTTTGCCAGTTTTCTGGCTTCTTCCCATAATTCGTTTTGGGCGGAGAGAATGTCCATGAGAAGGGCATCTTCGGGGAGAACCATTTCCATCAGTTCGGTAATTTTCACCAGGTTGTTTAAACGTTGGTTCAGTGCCCAAAGATTGCCAATGACGGCGTCTTTGGTTTCTGCGCCGTTCCCGCCATTTTTGATGTCAATGGTGCGGATGAGGCTCCGTCCCAAAGGAACAGTGAAGAATTCAAATAAGTTTTGTTGCAGACAAATGTCTGCTAATCCTTTGGGCTCCTTTCGGTTTGGAAGGATAATCAAACTGAACATTATTTCAATCTCCGTAAACTTTTCCCTCCATTCCGGCTTAAAAGCTTCCGGCTTTAAGTATTGGCTTTCCATGGCTGTTGTCCTCCTTTTACTATGTTGGTACTAAATCATTTTTCGATATCTTTGTCAATGTTTCGGTTCGCTTTATATTTGACAAAGCCAATCAGATTCTATATATTATAAACATCTTTTAAGCAATTTTTTTATAATTTAAATAATTTTGATTTAAAAAATTATGTTGAGTATTCGTTTAATCCGAATTGGAAAGACTAAACAACCAACTTATCGTTTGGTCGTTATGGAAAAGTGCAAGGATATTTGGGCTGATTATTTGGAAAATTTGGGCCATTATAATCCTCGTACCAAAGAAGGTGAGTTTGTTAAAGAACGTATTGAATATTGGATTAGTAAAGGCGCTCAAATGAGCAAGACCGTTAATAATTTGATGATTCAAAAAAAGGTAGTTGATGGTAAGAAGAAATCTATTACCCACATCAGTACCAAGCGTAAAGCTAAATTGGCTAAAGAAGCAAAAGCTTAATATAAGAATTCCCGGGAAACCGGGGATTTTTTTTATGTTTCAATTTATTGCTTCAAGACATTTTTTAAAGTATAATAAGATAAATTATCAGAGAAATTATCAAATAAAAAATATAAAAAGAAAAGTATGGAAACTAAACAAACTTCAGTTTATCGATTTATTTGGCGAGATGCTTTTAAATTCACCTGGCGTAATAAATATTTGTGGATACTCGCTTTATTTGCGATGTTTTTTAGTAATATCGGGGTGGTCAGTCATTTGTTGAAATATAAAGATTACGTTCAGTCCGAGACGGATATTTTTGCCTGGAACAATTTTGTCTATTATTTCTTATCGCTTTTCAAAATCAGTTTTTGGCAAAACTTATTTATGACTTCCTGGCCGATTGGGGCATTGGCTTTTCTTTTAACCGGCGCTTTGATTATTGCTTTGGTGTGGTTGAGTATTAATTCACAGATCGGGATTGCTGAAAGCGTGAAGCATTATGTTCAGGGATTGAAGACACAATTATCCCGAGAGCAACTCTTGGGTAAGGCTCAAAATAAATTTTTCCCAGTATTGTTAATTAACATTCTAAGACAGGGATTGATTTTCGTGATTGGTGGAGCCATCGCTGTTCCATGTTTGTTGTATTTATATAGCGCTGATGTTTCTGGATTATATTATTATGCGGCGTTGGCAGCGGTTTTATTTTTGTTATCAATTATTTCTTTCGTGGCTTTTTATATGTTTGCCTATGTGGTTATTTATAATAAAAGTTTAGGCCAGGCTTTAAAAGCAGCGGAGGCATTGTTTAGTCGTAATTGGTTGGTAAGTTTAGAAATGTCCTTATTCTTGTTCTTTGTGGAAATTTTTATCGTTTTAATCATGAATGCCTTTTTCTTGTTTATTTTGTTGGCGATTTTTTGGCTATTGCAAATTCAATCGTCCTTTTTACTTTTGAGTTTAGTGGTTTTGATTTTTATATTTTCCATTTTTACGGTTTTCCTAATGGCTTGGTTATATAATTTTCAGTTTTGTAGCTGGTTGTTATTATTTTTACGTTTACAAGACGGTGATGCCAGTAGCAAAAGTTCTCGTTTGTTAAAGAAGATTTTAAAGAAAAAAACCAAAAAATAATTTATGAATATTAGTGATTTGATTAAAAAATCAGCGACGGCAGCGGCCAGTTCGCCATCCACTAAAACTAGCACTAAGGCTAGCCCGGTTAAGGTTATCTCTCAGGATCAGGAAACTAAAGATGCTTTGGCTACAAAAATGAAAGAGCTTGATATTAAGCATCAAGAAGAAGTGGTGCAGACCAAGGCCCAGTCTTTTGGTGTTCCGTACATTAGTTTGGTGGGAATGCCGATTATGGCTGATGCTTTGGCAGTGATTCCGGAAGAAGACGCCATGAAATATGGTTTGTTATCATTTTTTTATAAACAAAATGAAAATTGGAAGTTAGGAGTTTTGGAATATCCTATTGGTGAAGAAACCCAGGCATATATTAAAAGCGTTAGTGATAAAGAAAAATTACAGCCGGAAATTTATTTGATTTCCGAGGAAAGTTTGAATCGTGCTAAAAAATTGTATGCCAGCGTTCCGAAATATACGGAACTTCATAGTGGAGTAACCATTACCGAAGACGATTTGAAAAAATATGAAAATGAATTAACCGATTTTCGTCAGTTGAATGATAAGATTTTGAAAGTAAATATCACGGATATTATTACTTTGATTATTGCGGCCGCCTTGAAATTCCGTTCATCAGATATTCACATTGAAGCCGAGGAAGACGCTGTGAAAGTTCGTTTTCGTATTGATGGCTTGTTACATGAGGCCGCCACTTTGCCATCGGATTTTTGGAAAAAATTAATTTCCCGTATGAAATTGATTGCCGGTTTGAAAATTAATGTTTCTGATGTCCCCCAAGATGGTCGTTTTACGATTTTTATGACTAGCGATAAGATTGATGTGCGTGTGTCTGCTTTGCCAACATCTTACGGTGAATCTGTGGTTATGCGTTTGTTAAAATCTTCCGCCGCCAGTTTGGCTTTTGTAGATTTGGGTTTGCGTGGTTTAGCATCCAAGCGTTTGGCTGAAGAAGTGCAAAAAACCAATGGTATGATTATCACCACCGGTCCGACTGGTTCCGGTAAAACTACCACTTTGTATGCCATTTTAAATCAGTTAAATGATGAGGAAACAAAAATTATTACTTTGGAAGATCCGGTGGAATATAAATTGAAAGGAATTAATCAAAGTCAGATTGATCATGCCAAAGGCTATACTTTTGCCGATGGTTTGCGTTCCATTTTACGTCAGGATCCGGATATTGTAATGGTCGGCGAGTTGCGTGATTTTGAAACAGCGGACGTGGCCATTAACGCCGCTTTGACTGGTCATTTGGTGATTTCTACCATTCATACCAATAGCGCGGCTGGTGCGATTCCACGTTTCTTGGCCATGGGTGTTAAACCGTTTTTGTTGGCCCCGGCGTTAAACGCGATTATCGGGCAGCGCTTGTGTCGTCGCGTTTGTGAACATTGTAAAGAAGAAATAAAACTTGATGAGGAATCAATGCAGAAAGTTTTAACTGAATTGAAAAACATTCCTGCCTCTGCCGGTGAGAATATTGATTTTAATAATTTGAAATTTTATAAAGGCAAAGGTTGTGATAAATGTTCAGGATTGGGATATAAGGGGCGAGTCGGTATTTACGAAATTTTTACCATGAACGCCGAAATTGAAGCGGTCATCCTCAGCGGGCAATTATCCGAATATACCATTCAGGATATTGCTCAGAAAAATGGCATGGTGACGATGTTTCAGGATGGTTTGTTAAAAGCGTTGGACGGGGTTACAACGGTGGACGAGGTGTTTAGAGTGGCATTGTAGTAGAGGATATGAACATAACCAACCAATTATATTTTACTGAGGGAAAAGATTGGCGGAAGTGGCTTGCGAAAAATCATGCCAAAGAAAAGGAGGCGTGGTTGGTTTTTTATAGAAAATCGTCAGGCAAAGAAAGGCTTTCTTATAATACTTCGGTGGAAGAAGCGCTTTGTTATGGTTGGATAGATAGCACTTTAAAGAGAATTGATGATGAGAAATTTGCCCAACGGTTTACCCCCAGGCGCAAAAACAGTGTTTTATCGGAAATGAATAAGGAGCGAATTCGTCGTTTGATAAAAGCTAAACGTATGACAGCTTTTGGTTTGAAAGCGGTTGCCCATGCTTTTGATCATCAAAAAGATAAAAAGGAAAAATTGTTTATTGCCAATGATATTTTGAAAGTATTAAAAGCGGACAAAGAGGCTTGGAAGAATTTTCAAAACTTTTCCGAAGGTTATAAGAAGGTGAGAATTGGTTTTATTGAAGGTCGTCGTCGGCATGGAGATGAGTTTTTTCAAAAAAGTTTGCAGTATTTTGTGAAAATGACTGCTAAAAATAAAAAATTTGGAATGTTGAGATAGTTTTTATAAAAAAATCCCCCGGTTATCGGGGAATTTTTTTTATCTATTCATTTTCATGGTTTTCCATTTCCGGATCTGGTGCATTGTTTTCCTGAATTGGTTCTTCTAACGGTTTCGGATCAGGATTCTTCATGGCGTATTCGCACTTGATGCATTTGATCATATCTTTTTTATCGTAGAACATGGTGTTGTCACATTTTGGACAAGGTTTGTCATAGGGTTTATTCCAGCTGGCAAAATTACAGGTCGGATAATTGGAACAACCATAGAAGAACTTACCACGTTTGGTCTTGCGCTCTACAATCTCGCCTAGACCGCATTCTGGGCATTTGATGCCCATAGTGATCGGTTGCGTATGTTTACAGGTGGGATAATTGGAACAAGCGATAAACTTTCCAAAACGACCGTGTTTAACTATCAAATCACTTTGGCAAAGCGGACATTTGCCGCCGGTTTTTTCCGGTTCTTTGCTGTTGTCTTCGGGAGTATCTTTGGAACTATTTTTTAGATATTTACATTCCGGATATTTTGAACAACCCCAGAACGCACCAAAGCGAGATTTCTTTAATCTCAATTTGCTACCGCATTCCGGACAAACTTCATGGGATAATTCTTCTAGTTTTTCATCGGTAACATTTTTTTCTTGTTCCAAAAGATTTTTTTCAAACGGTTTATAGAAGTCACCAACAATTTGTTTCCATTCGTGTTTCCCTTCGGCGATTTCATCAAAGCTTTCTTCCAGTTTAGCGGTGAATTGAAAATCCACTACATCTGGGAAATATTTTACTAATAAATCATTAACATACATGGCGGTATCGGTCGGTTTCAATTTTTTATCTTCTTGGACAATATAGCCGCGTTGTTGAATGGTGCTTAAAGTCGGAGCATAGGTGGAAGGCCGTCCAATGCCATATTCTTCCAAAACTTTAATTAAAGAGGCTTCGGTGTAGCGGGCTGGTGGTTCAGTTTTATGTTCTTTGCTATTAATATCTTTCAAAGCTACAAGTTCTTTTTCCGTTAAGTCCGGTAAAATATTTTCACTGACACTGACCGAATAGATTCGACTAAAACCATCAAATTTTAAAGTGGCGCCATTGGCTTTAAATTCAATTTCTTCTTTGTCATCACAAATCGTGACCGCTCGGTTATTAACAATCATTTCTGGTAATTGCGTAGCGAGGGCACGTTCCCAAATCAAGCGATATAATTTAAAAGCACGATCTTCCAAATAGGGACGAACGCTTTCCGGTGTGCGGTAAATGGAAGTCGGACGAACAGCTTCGTGGGCTTCCTGGGCATTTTTACTTTTATTTTTGAAAGTTCGTTCTTTGTCTAGGGAATATTCTGGAGGCAAAGTGTCTTTAATATATTTTTGAGTTTCACTGATAAAATCAGAGGATAAATTTAAAGAGTCGGTACGCATATAAGTGATTAAACCGATGGATTCCTTTTTTCCCAAAGTGACACCTTCATATAATTTTTGCGCCAATTGCATAGTTTGTTTGGCGGAGAAATTGAATTTATTGTTGGCCGCCTGTTGCAGTGTGGACGTGGTGAATGGTGGCAAAGGTGCTTTTTTGGTAGTTTTTTCTTCAATTTTACTGATGTGATATTCTCTCTCTTTTGCCGTATCTAACATTATTTTTGCTAAATCAGCTGAATCAATGCCGTGCTTTTTAATTTTTTCATTATTGAATTTAATCAAGTCCGCTTGAAAAATGTTATTGGATTTTTCAAAATCACCGGTGATACTCCAATATTTAATACTTTTGAAAGCTTCAATTTCACGTTCGCGTTCCACCACTAAACGAACTGCTACGGATTGCACGCGACCGGCGCTCAAACCATAACTGATTTTTTTCCACAGGAATGGGGATAACTTGTAGCCAACTAAACGATCAATGACGCGACGAGCTTGTTGTGCATCAACCAATGGCAAATCAATCTCGCGAGGTGCGGTTAAAGATTTTTCAATGGCTTTTGGAGTAATTTCGTGAAAAGTAATACGATGAGTTTTCTTTCCTTTTAAATTTAAAGCGTGTGTTAAATGCCAGGCAATCGCTTCTCCTTCGCGGTCTTCGTCAGTTGCCAAATAAACAACATCGCTTTCTTTTAAAGCTTTTTTCAAATCAGCCACTTTGGATTGGGCTTTTTCGGTGACCGCATATTCCGGTTCAAAATTATTGGCAATATCAATGCCCATGCCTTTTTCCGGCAAGTCACGCACGTGCCCAAAGGACGATTTTACGATATAATTTTTACCTAAAAACTTGGCAATCGTTTTTGCTTTGGTTGGAGATTCTACAATCACCAATGCTTTTTCGTTATTCATATTTTAGCTTAATAGTTTTTGAATTGTTATCACTATAAAGCTTTTTATGAAATATTTCAAATGGAGTAGTAGGCGCCGGTTTTTTTAATGAGCTTTTTGATTTCCATTTCTTGCAATAATTCCACTAATTCCGGCCAGGATAATTTTTGTTTTTCCAATAATTCATCCAACGTTTTTGGTTGGTATAACAAATTAATGATGCTTTGTTCGGAAATTGATAGCTGTCTTCCGATTTGCGGAAGGCCGGTGGTGGAATTATTAAATAATGTCAAATTGCTTTTTAAATCTTGCACGGAGTGAATCAGTTTTGCGCCATTTTGAATCAGTTGATGAGAGCCTAAAAAATTATCATCGTTGATTCTACTGGGAATCACTAAAATGTCCCGATTAAATTGCAGGGCTAAATCAGCGGTAATTAAGGAACCGGATTTTTCTCGAGCTTGAATGATTAAAACCGCTTGGCTTAGTCCGGCAATGATGCGATTGCGACAGGCAAAATCTTGCGGTTCAGTTTTTCTGGTCGGATAAAATTCACTGATGATTAAACCGTGTTCTTCAATGTCTTTCCATAATTTTCGATTGCTTGTCGGATAGCAATGATCTTTATTGAAACCATAACCGAGCACGGCAATGGTTTTCCCGTTGTAATTAAGAGTGTGTCGGTGGGCGAGACTGTCAATTCCAGTAGCAAAACCGCTGACAATGACATATTTTTCCAAAATAGCTTTGTCTAATAAATGTTTTACAGATTCTTGGCTGTATAAGGTCGCTTGGCGACTGCCAATCACGCTAAAACAAATTTCCCGGAGGAGCGATACATTTCCTTTGGCAAATAATAATAATGGAGGAGAGGCAATTTCTTTTAAATATGGTGAGTAATTTTCATCATCAATATAAATAGTTTGAATATTTTCTTCTTTCAGTCTCGCCAATTCTTCGTCCGGCGAAGCGAGTTCGTGTCGTCGGTCAAAAATTTCTTTCTTGGCGGTATTTAAATATTTACGAAGAGCGTTCCCTTCCCACAGCGCCTGCCAATCAGCCGGTTCGTTTAATAACTTCCAAATTTTTGGACCGACTAAATAGAGTTTTAATAAGGCCAATAAAAATTTTAGCTGATTGTCGGGCAGCATAGGTTGTTTTGATGTGAATATTTAATTCCGCGTGAGAGTATTATAGCAAATTGATGGTGAAATTAACGTAAAGAAAATCGGATTTATCCACAGAGTTCAAGACAATTAATCTCCCAAAATCAGTTTTTCCAAACCGTTTTCGGTGGCTAAATATAAAATAGAATGTTCTTTGTTGCTGATTAAACCTTTGATTTGTCCATCTAAAGTCCAAGTGTAAATATTACGATGATTGCCACGTCCATCCAATTCAATAATTTTTAGTTCATTGTTGACGGTATAATAGAGATATTCGTTACTGCTATGCCATTGGAGATTTTCTGGAGTTTGACTGAGACGAGTTAATAAATAATTGTCTCCTTTATTTTCTAAACTGTAAAAATTTTCCAAAGTCCAAATTTCAAAATTTTTGGAAGCGTAAGTGAATTTATTTTTATTCGGGCTTAGCTTCAAATTTAAAGTATTGATTTCTTGGAAAGTTAATTGATCTTTGTTAATTACAAATAAATAAGATTTTTGATTGTTTAAATCTTGAATGCTGAAAATATTTTCGCCATTCATTTTCATTTGGTAGTTTCCGGTTGGGAAATCCATCAATTGTTTGATTTCTTGATTGTCATTTTGAAATAAAATTACTTTGTCCGGAGTATTTTCCAAATAATAAACAGTTTGATTAAGGACGGTAAAAGAATTAGCCGCTTCTTTCAGGGTGGCCACTGCAATCAATTCGCGGTTATTCAAATTAAATTGCCATAATTCATTAGCGCTGTTTAACAGGTAAAGCACATTGGCGTTACTATGGTGCCATTGCCATTGTTTAATGGTGTTCGGTAATAATAATTTATCCAGGTCAATCGGATCTTCATTTAAATTGTTAAGATTAAAAATCAAATGTTCTTGATTGTTGGTCCATAAGAAATAAGAAGATTGGGCTGACCAATCGCCGGTTTGAATTTGTTCTTGACTGCTGGATTGAGGATTAATCACTTGGCGATATAATAAGTCTTGGCTTTCGTCCTGAGCATCAAACAGCCAAAGTTCTTTGGTATTGTTGTTTTCTTGGTTGAAAATAGCGTAACGATCATCATCATTAAACCAATTTTGAATTTTGTCTTCATGGATTTTGCTGGCTTGATTGTCTTTAAATAAAACCACTTTATCTACAAAGGCGGTGTTATTGCCACCGACTTCAATGGTTTTTTCCCAAGGTAAATAAGTTTCTTTATTGATTTTGATGTTATATTCGCCAGGTTTTAGTTGATTTAAATGATAAACAGTAAAAGGTAAAAGAGTGGTGGCTTTGTAATTTTCCACTTGAACAGTGCTCATTCTTGGTTTTTGAATATCCACAATAATCACACCGGTGCTTTCAATTTTGCCGATTTTCCAATTATAATTCCAGCCACTGGTATATAATAGGACCAGCGGGGTAATGATAAAAAAGGCTAAAACAAACAACCACATGATAATTTTACGCAAATATAAAGGCATTGAGTTTACTATTTAAGAATCCTATAATATAATAAAAATGCTATTCTCTGCAGATATCATATAATATATTGTTAAAAAATAAAAGGGAAGCTTTTATGGCTAAATTTATTATTCATGGAGGTAATCAGTTGAGCGGTGAAATCGCTTGCTGTGGTGCGAAAAACGAAGCTTTGAAATTGATTCCAGCCGTTCTTTTAATGGATGGTAATGTGGAAATCAGCAATTTGCCGGCGATTGAGGACGTGGAAAGAGCCAGTGAATTGTTTAAATATTTGGGTGGTACGGTGGAAGATAAAGGTGGAAAAACCTGGTCTTTTTCGGCTGATGGCGTTAAAGAATATCGGTTATCTTCAGACTTGGTGAATAAATTCCGAGCTTCTATTATGTTTGTCGGGCCGTTGTTGGCTAAATTCGGAAAAGCGGAATTTCCTCATCCGGGTGGTTGCGTGATTGGTGCCGGTAGTCGTCCCATTGATATGTTTTTGGAAGGTTACCAGAAATTTGGAGCGAAAGTTCATTATGATGATGGTCATTATATTATTAGCGCACCGAACGGTATTCAAGGCGCTTATTGTTTTTTCAATCAAATTTCCGTTACCACCACTGAATCTATGATGATGATGGGTACTTTGGCCAAAGGAAAAACTATTTTACGAAATTGTGCTATGGAACCGGAAATTATTGAATTGGCGGATTTCTTAAATCGCGCTGGTGCGAAAATTAAAGGTGCCGGCACGCCGGAAATCGTTATTGAAGGCGTGGAAAAATTAAACGCGGTGTCAGTGGAAGTGATGCCGGATAGAATTGAAATGGGAACTTTTGCGATGTTAGCTGCGGCCACGCACAGTGATTTAACCATAACTGAAGCTTGTCCCGAGTATGCGGAAGTTTTATGGGGAATGTTTGATAAGATTGGCGTTAAATATGAATTGGGTTTGGACTATGTGAAAGTTTTAGGTTCCCAAAGTGATTTAAAAGCTTTGGATATTAAAACTCATGAGTATCCGGGATTTCCTACGGATATGCAATCGCCTTACGTGGTTTTGATGACTCAGGCTAAAGGTAGTTCATTGATTCACGAAACGATTTATGATCGTCGTTTGTTGTTTGCTGATAGTTTAAGTCAAATGGGCGCGAGCATTGTGATGTGTGATCCTCATCGTATCGTGGTGAACGGACCGAGCTCATTGCATGGCAAGAAATTGGTTAGTCCGGATTTGCGTGCCGGTATCGCTTTGGTGATGGCTGCTTTGCTGGCTGAAGGAAAAACTGAAATTGATAATATTTATCAAATTGATCGTGGTTATGAAGATATTGAAAATCGTTTACGTTCCATCGGGGCTGACATTAGTAGACAAGATTAATTTTCAATTATGAAAAAGGCGATTTGTATATTGGCGGCCGGCAAAGGTAAGCGCATGCTCAGCACTTTGCCGAAAGTTTTGATGCCGCTTCAAGGTAAACCGTTGCTGGCATATTTGCTGGGATCGGTTTTTTCGTTGGATTTGGAGAAGTTAGAATTGGAAGTGTTTGTTTTGGTATCGCCGGATAATCAGAAAATCATTCAGAAACATTTTTCGGATTTACCGATTCGCTGGGTGATTCAAGAAAACGCTTTGGGCACCGGGCACGCGGCTCAGGTTTTTTTGGAAGAGTGTCAAAATCAAAATTTAGAATTTGAGAAAGTTTTATTTTTGTATGGTGATCATCCTTTAATTCAACCAGCCACCATGGAATCAATGTTGTTGGCAGAATTATCCGTGGATTCTCCTTTATTAATGTTAACCACCGAGCGTACGGCAGAATTTACATCCGTTTTTGCTCATTGGGGAAGAATTCTAAGAGATACTGATGGGAAAATCAGCGATGTGCGTGAATATCGCGAGGCTTCGTTGGCGGAAAAGGAAATCACCGAAGTTAATCCTGGAATTATGGCTTTTGATTTCCAGTTTTTAAAAAATACTTTACCTTTGTTGAAAAATAATAATTTGGCGCAAGAATATTATTTGACTGATATGCCGGCTTTGGCTCGCGCTCAATCAAAAAATATTATTGATCGTCCGGTGGCGCCAGCTGAAGTTTTGGGTGTTAATACTCCGCAAGAATTAGCTTTTGTGGAAGAATCTTTAAAAACAAAAAAATGACTTGTGTTTTAGATTTACATCTTCATTCTAAATATTCTCGAGCTTGTTCGGCGCAGTTGGAATTGCCGCAAATTGAAAAAGCTTGTCGTTTGAAAGGCATTGATATTGTCGCCAGCAGTGATTTTACTCATCCACTTTGGTTTAATCATTTGCAGGAAAATTTGGAAGCGCTGGGTGATAGCGGTTTTTATAAATTGAAAGGCAGTGACGGCAAAGTGAAATTTATTTTGCAAACGGAAATTGCCAGTATTTACAAAAGAGATGGCAAGACGCGTCGCATTCACACTTGTTTTTATTTACCGTCCTTGGAAAGTGTGGCTCTTTTAAATGATAAGCTTCGTCAGGCCGGTTATAATTTAAACGCCGATGGTCGTCCGATTATCGGTTTGGATGTGCGTGATTTGGCGGAAATTTTTTATCAAGTTGATTCACGGATGCAAATTATTCCGGCGCATATTTGGACACCGTGGTTTGCCATGCTCGGTTCTAAATCCGGCTTTGATTCGGTGGAAAAATGTTGGGGCGATTGGGCGGATAAAATCGCTGCTTTGGAAACTGGTTTGTCCTCTGATCCGTTAATGAATTGGCGTTGTTCGTTTTTGGATAAATATTCTTTGGTTTCCAATTCAGACGCCCACTCTTTGCAAAATTTAGCCCGCGAAGCTAACGTCTTTGCGAAAACTCCGGAGACCTACGATGAATTGTTTCAGATTTTAAAACGGAAAGATAAAACACAATTTTTATATACTTTGGAATTTTATCCGGAAGAGGGAATGTATCATTATGATGGGCATCGGGATTGTGGCGTGGTTTTGGAACCGAAGGAATCGTTGCGTCAGCATAATCTTTGTCCGAAGTGCCAACGGGAATTAACGTTGGGCGTGGCACATCGGGTGGAAAAATTGGCTGATCGGGAAATGGGTTTTGTTTTGGAAAACGCTCCGAGTTTTCATCATCTGGTGGAATTGGATAAAATCATTGCCGCCGCTTTGGGGGTAAAAAGTCGTAGTAGTAAAAAAGTTCAAATGTATTATGATCAATTATTAAAATCCGGAAAAAATGAATTGGATTTATTATTGTTTGAATCCTTGGAAAATATTACGCTTTGGTCAAATTCTAGAATTGCCGAAGGAATTAGTTTGTTGCGTCAGGGTAAAGTGAAATTGACCGCCGGTTATGATGGGGAATATGGGAAGGTAGAAATTTTTAAAACTTAATATAAAAATTATGACTTATGATGTGGTGGTGGTGGGCGGTGGTCCGTCCGGTATGATGGCAGCGGGGCGGGCGGCGGAGCGTGGTTTGCAGGTTTTGTTATTGGAAAAAAATCCGTCCTTGGGGAAAAAATTATTAATTACCGGCAAAGGACGTTGCAATATTACCAATGATCAAGATGATTTGCGAGATTTTGTGTCGGTTTATGGAAAAAATGGTCCATTTTTGTTTTCGGTTTTTCATAAGTTTTCTTCCATTGATACCATGCGCTTTTTTGAAGATCGTGGTCTGGAGTTGAAGGTGGAACGTGGCAAGCGGGTTTTTCCAGCGAGTGATAGATCAGCGGATGTTTTAAAAGTATTGCAGGATTATCTGAAATTTAATGGAGTGGAGATTAAATATAACGCGGCGGTTAAGAAAATTAATTTTTCTAAAAATAAAATTGATTCTTTAATTTTGTTTTCCGGTGAGAGTATTAAAGCCAATCATTATATTTTGGCTTGTGGCGGTTTGTCTTATCCGGCGACCGGCTCCGATGGTGATGCTTTGCCGTGGTTGCGTGAGCTTGGTCATAATTTAATTCCAGTGAAACCAGCTTTGGTGCCGATTATTTGCGCTGAGAAATGGATTCGTAATTTGGCAGGAATTTCTTTGAAAAATGTTAATATTAGTGTTTGGTCTGAGAATAAAAAAGTGGATGAACGTTTTGGCGAAGCATTGTTCACTCACGAAGGGATGAGTGGCCCGATTATTTTGGATATGTCCAAGAAAATCGGCCAGCTGTTGGAAAGCAGCCAGGTAAAAATATCCATTGATTTTAAACCGGCTTTGAGTTTTCCAGAATTGGATTTGCGTTTGTTAAAAGAAATTGAAGAAAAAGGTAAGCAAGCTGCACCTAGATTCTTTTTATCATTATTGCCGGGAAAATTAGCCGAACAGTTTATGGTTTTGTTGAATTTTGATCAAAACCGAAAAGTTTTAAGCATTAATAAAGATGAGCGTAAGGAAATTTTACATTTATTAAAAGATTTTCCATTGGTGGTGAAAAAATTAGCACCAGTGGATGAAGCGATTGTCACCAGCGGCGGAGTTGATTTATCGGAAATTGATCCCCGCACTCTGCGTTCCAAATTGTATGATAATTTATCAGTGGTGGGTGAGCTGTTGGATTTGGATGGTCCTACTGGTGGTTATAACCTGCAAGTCGCCTGGAGTACCGGCTACGTGGCCGGAGAGGGGGTTTAGGGGGAGTTTTTCTTTGAAGTGGTTTTATGATAAAATGAACACAATTAAAATCAAAAATAATATAAATTATGCCTTGGCAAGAAAGGTTAAATAATAAAGCCGCTATCTCTCAGGAATTGGCAGATAGTGGGGTTGATATTAAAGCTGGTGATTCTGTCAGTGATATTATTGAATCAGCTGAAAATTTTGGTGATGTGCCGGAAATGTCCGGTTTTATTTATAATTATGGTGAGTGTCAGTTTTTGTGGAATAATCTTGATGATGATTACAAAAACATTGATTATAAGAAAATTGAAGAGTTTGGAAAAATTACTGATATTCAAGAAAGGATTAATTTTTTACCACAGTTAAAATTTTCAGAAATTGCTAAAGCATTAGAAAAACATGCCTTGCCTGGTCGTGCTTCCAAGTACTTTTTAAATAGATTAAATCATTATAATAATCTTTTGGAATTCGGCGTAGAAAATGAGTATGGTAATCTTGTTTCCATAAATATAAAAGATGTAAAAACCGGTTTGTTACGTGATGCTGCTTTGGCTTTAATGATGGGAACACCGGAAATGGCAATTACCAAAATTGCCAAAAAGAAAGTGGGAAATCCGGTGTTAAATTTGCGCCCAGGTTTTAAATACCCGGACACTTTTGAGGAGGGAGAGAATGATGATGAGAGTTGGTTGAACGAGAAAATAAGAAATCAGAATTTGAAAGCGCATGCTTATGCTGATGTGAATAATCTTTACAAAGATGCTTTAAAAATTGTTCAAGGTAAATATAAGGATTTTTCCGCCCAACAATTGGAACATAAAGTAGTTTTATTGGCAGCTGATTGGTTGGCAGAATCTGCAAAATATAATCCTAATCGTGGTCCAGGTTCACCTTATGTAGGTAGTTTTGAAGAATCGATTGCTTGGGCGCGTTTGGGGGATCAAGTTAAAAAACAATTACGTGGGGCGCGCCAGAAAATAATGGGAATAGATTTTCATAATATACAAAGATTTATTGGGCGGTCCGGGGATAATAAATATGAGAAAGATAAAAAGGAAATTGATGAATATGTTGGGTATTTGGAGTATGCTTTTGATGATTTGAAAGAGAATTCTAAGTCAGGAAAAATTCAGCAAATCAATCAAGTTGCGGTGGATAATCTGCATGATAAGTATCAATTTGATTTTGATGTTTTGATGGAAAAATATCGGAAAAACGTAGCGGAGGTTTTGCGTGACGCGGAAAAATATAAATTACCGGAAGAGGAAAAACAACTGCAATTACAGAGTGTGGAAAATAAGATTAGGGGGGCGGCTGAAAAATTGCAGCGAGAATATTCGCAGGAAGTGCATCGGCTGTCGGAGCGTGGGGCGGCTGATATTTTGGATGATGCCAGAGCTGAGCAAAAACAAATTCATGAGAAGTATGAAAAGCATAAAAGTTTGGCACAAATGGCCTTGGATTTGCATTTTTCCTACAATCATGAAAAAGGGAAAAATCATGAAGATTTGATAATTCATCCGGATTTTATTAATGAAGTGTCTTTTTCCGATTTAAAATTGGCTCATCATTTGTGGCGGGATAGTAAGCATGAAATTATTAACCGTTATTTTTTAGCTAAAAAGTATTTACCGTCAGGAGAAACTGTTACTCGTGAGCATTTGAGTGATGAAAATTTTATTGTTTGTTTATTAGCGGAGAGAAACGTTGACTATATCGTTGAACATAAAAATAGTTTTGATCTTGATAATTTGTTGAAATCAGAAAAAGTTTTGGCAGCAGCATATCAGGAGTTTGTGATTAGATTGAAATCTGGTTGGGGGCAAGATTCTATTGACGATGCAAAATTAATTACAGCGCAATTTTTAAGAGAGCGGCAAGATATGATTGCTGCTGGTGCTAAGGAAGGCTTGATTGATAGATTGGAGCGTAGAGATTTTGATGAGTCACAATCAATAGTTTTAACATTTCTTACAGGGAGAGATGATGTATTGACGTCCAAGGAAGTTATTTCGGCTGCCCACAAATTCTTGGTTTCGTGGTTGGAGAGTGGAACAGAATCTAATATTAATAATGCGAAAGAGATAATTGAGCTTTTTTTGAATAAAGAAAAGAATATTTACACGGCTGATGTGATATTAGCCACTAAAAGTGGTTTGCTTAGTGCCTTGTTTAGGGGGGATTTTAGTTGTTCGCAAAAAATTATTGATGATTTTTTGGTGGATGAAGACTTTTTAAAGTCTAATGAATTTTTTGACGCCGTTCAGGTGGGTCTAACTAATACTCTAAAAAGTACTTATGGGAATTTTTTTAATTTCATTGAAAAGGCGAATAATATAATTTCAGCTTTTTTGAAGGGAAGAAACGATATTGTTATGGCGGCGGCCAAAGAAGGTTTAATTTCTCAAGTTGAGAGTGGTAGAGACGGTGCAGCAAGGATGATTATACAAATTTTTTTTCAGGGTGATTCTAATGTTTTAAAGTCTGATGAAGTTCTTTTGGCTGCTAAGAAAAGGTTATTATATTTAATTACCAATACTAAATGGAGTGGCCGATGGGATGAGGTTGAAAAATGGCGTGGAGAATTTTTGCGCGGTGTGGATATTTTTGCCGATTTGCCCGATGATTTGGATAAAGATGAATTGTATTTATATTTAGGTGAAAAATCTGATTGGCAACAATTGTTTGGTTCTGAGCGTATAAAAACATTTTTGCAAACAGTAAAACGTCGTACGGATAAGACACAAGATGTGGCTCGCAACGCTTTTACCCATACGGACTTGGATCGTGCCAGTAAATTTTTCCAATTTTTAAATAAGCATGATTTGTTTCAGGTTAACGGTGAGGAATTTGATATTGCCACTGAATATATAGACAAGTATTCTTTAGCGACTAACAAATTATTGTATTCATATTTCCGAGCTTTGAAGTTTTTAAATTTACAAAAAGGGGATCGACCGGTAAGTAAATTAGAAGCCTTGTTGGCGGAAGGTAAAAATTTGCCTCTAGGCATTGATCGATCTTTATGTTTGGAAATGGAGAAAAATGAAGTGTGGTCGTTGGATATTTTGGAGAAAAAATATAAACAATTGGCGACACGGGTTTATTCGGGAGAAAAAACAGATGCAGGTTATTTAAAAAATATCAGTAATTTTGAAAAAACTTTATTACGTGCGGTTGTTGGTTATGATACACATAGCTTTTTACAGGGGCGAAATGACTTTGACAAAATTATTAATGATTTTGTGTCTTATCAGAGGAGTTCCGCATACCGTCAGTTTCCGGTGGAGCAGGAAGAGAAAAAGAATTATAAGCCAATTAATTTTGGAAGCACAAAAATTGAATATGAGTTTGATCCTTCTTTGTTGGCTGATGAAAATGGTGATTTTCAGGTTTTGCGCCGTGAGTTTTTAAGTATTTTTAATGATGATTTGACTCGCCGGGAAATTTTTGTAGATATAAAAGATAGCGTTTTGTTAAAATTAAATAAAATTATTATTGAGAAGAAGGCTTTGTTATCTGAAAGTAAAGATCCAGATTATTCAGGGAAGAAGCTTGCGGGTTTAAGCGAGGAAGTTTCTACTTTACTAGAGCTTGGCTTGAATATTTTAAATAATGGCGCAGCGGGTGGTATTGGGGAGAATGTATATAATGAATTATTGAGGCATATTTTATCGTTAGATAAGGGTATTATCAAAGAGTTTGAAAGTGAAATGCGGCAAATCATTTTTCAAAAAACTGTTAAAAAGGCAGCCAGGGAAGGTTTTGTGGATTTGGTAAAAAATTTAAATAAACAAGAAATAGACGCTCAGGCAGTTTTTAGTTTGGTAGATTTATTAACTGAACCAATTGGTGCTCATGTTTTGGGGAAAGATAATTCGGATAAGACATGGGATGATGATACTTGGAAAGCGATTTTGGAGGCGAAGAACAGTAAAAAATATAATTTGTTTAAATTGTTTGAATCACAATTATTAAGATTAAAGGAGATTTCTCAGAGTATGAAAATGGTGGAAGGTGGTGAGGGGGTGTTTAACATCAAGTGTTATCCTTGTACTGATGATTTCTTGGGAGAAGTGTCCGGATATTTAGGAAATGCTTGTTATACTAAAGTTTATCCTTTGTTGAGACAATATCCAAGTAATTTGATTCCTTTTAAATTTGTGTCAGAGCGTGATCAGGATAACCGAGAATTATTTGGTTCAGTATTGGTTTTTGAACTGAAAGATTCAAATGATATGCCGGTGGCATTGTTAAGGCCTTTTAATGTGCCTCGGGAAAGTGAGATTGATGTTGGCAAATTTATTGAGAATTTTATTGAAAAAATCACGCCTGTATTGAAAGCTCGAGGTATAAAAAAGATTTTAGTTCCAGGTGACGATGGGGCAATCAGTAATTATAGTTTGATTAAAAAACACATGCACGAAAAATATATTGACGGTAAGAAAAAAGTTTCTTTGCGTTTTAACTTTGCTTTTAATGGTTACGATATTACCCGTAATTGCTATGAGGTGAGGGTGTTTGAAGTCTTACAATCCTAAACCCCAGTCAGAGATTTTATGTCCGTGTTTAAGAGCAGGTAGTTTTTTCCCATTGATAATGGTAGCTTTTAGAATTTTACGAATAGCACTGATAATTTCTTCTTTTTTGTATTCTTGAGTGCGGAGCATTTCTTCATTTAAATTGTTTTCTAGGGCATCCATGAATTTGTCTACTAATACTTCTTTATAAGAGATTTTCATGCCGAGGTCGTTTCCTGTTTGGATTAAATTTTTTAATCCGTAGGCAATGTCCCTGGCATCTTTTAGACTTCCACGACGCACGCCACTATGTTTTTGAATATAATCATCGCCGTTTTCAACTTTTTGATAGTGTGTCCAAACATTGCAATCGCCAATATCTACAATTTCGGCGGCCATGGTAACATTGGCAGAATGTAAACCCCAACCGATTATTCCCAGGTTTTGAAGGACTGCCAAATTTTTTCCCATTCTTTCAAAAAATGTTTTAAAGAAAGTTTCTTCGGATTTTTGATCGCCAAATATTAATTCTGCATATCCTAGATCTTCGTCAGTGTTTTCTTGGTTAAAGGTTTTAAAGGCATCTTTAAACAAAGCAACGGCGCGTGCCACATCATCAGTTTCGGTGATTTCTGCAATTCTGGTGTTTGTTTTTAATAATCTTACGCCCATTGCTGGTACATAATCGTATTCATTGGGAATTATTCCTTTTTCTTTTAGCTTTTTTATGGAGACGAGCTTTCCTTTATAATAAATATTTTTTAATTCCGCTACGCCCCAATAAAGTTCAGTGCGCAGCCCATTTTCAGTAAGCCACTTGGTTTTATCAACCAATTCCACATCTTCATCATCAATAAAAGTTCCGCTCATTTGAGCTAGTCCATAAGCACCTTCGGCACCATATTCGTTGGTTCGATGCCAATCATCATATTTATCAATAGTGTTTCCACCTTTAAGACTTGGTTTTAAATATCCACAACCTTTGGTGTTAAAAGTATAATAGTGTTTTGTTCTTCCGTTAGGCATAGTGTATTCAGCGTGGGCTTTGGTGGAAATGGTCCGCCAGTGAGGTGCTTCAACCAAGCGTTCTTCGGTTCCGGATAGGGGATTAACAAAAATAAAAGCGGATTCTAAATCAAGATCTGAGCTTATTTCTTCTAGTTTTTGTCTTAGGGTAAAATCTTTTGCTGTTAAACGAGAAAACTTTTCAATTTTTGGCTCTAATCCGGCAATCTCTCTTCCTTTAACATCAAGATCACTTAGTTTTAAAGGAATAGTGTTCTCTGTTGGTCGTTCTGCAGGAATAATATTTTCACGCTTTGCCATATCATTATTTCGATTTTTATTAAATTCATTGGAATTATACAATAAAAATAGGGTTTGGGGAATAAGTCAAAAATATAAAAAATCCTCGTTTTCACGAGGATTTTTTAGTATAGAAAGTTATTTCTTTTTAGCGACTTTCTTTTTCGCTACTTTCTTTACGACTTTCTTGACAACTTTCTTCACCGCTTTTTTGACGACTTTCTTAGCGACTTTCTTTTTAGGAGCCGCTTTCTTCACTGCTTTTTTAGCAGCTGGTTTCTTTTTCATGACCATAGTGTTTTTACTTTTTAACTTTTTTAGTGACCTTTTTATTTTTAGTCATTGGTAATTTGTCTAACAGGTCGTTATATTCTTTTACCAATTTTTTCTCTAAGCTCATGTACTCGTGTTTCGCTTTTTTCTGAAGTTCTTTAAATTTTTCCATGGCTTTCTTATCTAACCCTGCTTTCTTGGCATAAATTGCCCCGGCAGTTAATGCAGCCACTCCGGCTACGATGGCAGTAGCGCCAATAATTTTTTTTGTTTTCGGTTTCATATTTTTATTTTAATCTTAGACTAAAATTCTTACACTTAAATTATAACAAATTTTGTCATTTTCTCAACGGTGTAAAGTGGTGTGAAATACCGCGTAAAATAAGGTTATTTCATTTTGAATTTATATTTATTTGTTTTTCGTTAAAAACCTTTACCGTCATTGTCTTCGGTGAAAACGGTTTTTGAATTATAATTCATATCATTACCGTCTAAAACGAACCTTTGAATTTTTGTTTGTAGTTTTTTTTAAAAAAAGGTATAATGATTTTAGAAAAGTAAAAAAGAAAAACAAATTATTCAAATAAAAAAATATGGCTAGACCAAAGAAGGACGTGTCTGAGAAAAAAGAACGTTCAGTGAAAAGAAAAGTCGGACGACCATCTGCCAGTAAAACGGCGGTGGCTAAAATTATGAGTTCCGGTTTATCTAAGGAGAGTAAAATTGAAAAATTATTGGAGGAACGTAAACGCGTGGAGACGGTTCCCTTAAAAGAGTACGAATACAATTTACGTTTAGGCGTAGTGTTCGGTGTTTTAATTGGAGTAGTGTTAACAACTTACTTGTGGATGTTCATTGATATTGTTTATTTTTAATTGACTATTTGGAAAAGTTTGTTATAATTGTTTTATTGATGGTTAGTTCTTGAAACTAGCCATTTTTGTTAGGTAAATTAATTGTTAATAATTATAAATGTATGGAAGGACAAATTGAGGCTGCAATCAAGCAGATTTGTTATGAAAAAAATTTAGAGTATGATCGCGTTTTGGAAGCCATTGAAGCGGCCTTGGCTGCGGCTTTTCGTAAAGATTTTGGTGACAAGAATAAACAAAACATCGTTGCCAAGTTTGATCCGATTTCCGGGGAGACTTTGGTTTTTGATGTTAAAACTGTGGTGGAAGACCAAACTTTGCCGACTGAGGAAGAATTGGCTGAATTAAAGAAAAAGGAAGAAGAAACCGGTGAAGAATACAAGGTTTTCAATCCTAAAACTGAAATTATGTTGGCCGAAGCCAAGCAACTTGATAAAAAATATGAAATCGGCGATGAAGTGAAAACCCAATTGGAAATTCCTTCGGAGTTTGGCCGTATGGCTGCCCAAACCGCTAAGCAGGTGATTATTCAAAAATTGCGTGAAGCGGAACGTGATTCCATTTATGAAGAATATAAGAAACGTGAAGGTGCTTTGTTAACCGGTATGGTTCATCGTAAGGATGGCGATACCTTTATTGTTGATTTCGGAAAAATCAATGGTATTTTGATGCCCAATGATCAAATTCGTCGAGAATTTTATAAGATGGGTGAACGTTTGTCTTTCTATGTGAAGTCTGTGGAAAAAGGACCAAAAGGTCCAGAGTTGATTATTTCTCGTAATCATCCAGAGATTGTGCGTGTTTTATTTGAACGAGAAATTCCGGAAATTTATAATGGTGATATTGAAATTAAGAATATTGCTCGGGAAGCTGGTTCTCGTACCAAGGTGTCTGTGCATACTGACATTGAAAATTTGGATCCGATTGGTTCTTGTATTGGCCAACGTGGTGCTCGTATTCAAACCATCATCAGTGAATTGAATGGTGAAAAAATTGATATTATTCAATGGGATGAAGATGCCAAGAAATATATTGCTAATGCCATGGCTCCAGCTAAAATTGTGGGCGTGGAATTAAATGATGAACAAAAATTGGCGATTGTCACCGTGCCTAAAGATCAAATTTCTTTGGCCATTGGTCGCGATGCACAAAATGTTCGTTTGGCTGTGCAATTGACTGGTTGGGCGATTTCCGTGCGCGAAGCTGAGACCGGTGCTTTGGTGGATCATACCGATGAGAAAGTGGTGGCCAAGGCGGATGAGTTGGATGCCGAATAAATGGATTTCTCAGTTTTTTCCTTTAGTATCTTAAAAATTTAGAATAAAATTATGTTTGGAACTTTATACAATGAAATTTTCTTTAAGCCGATTTTGAATTTCGTTTTGTATGTTTATAATCACATGCCAGAGCCTTTGATGAATTTGGCAGTGGTGATTGTAATTGTGATTTTTGCGGTGCGTGTGGTTCTATTGCCTTTAACCATCGGCGAAACCAGCACTCGTAAATTAATGAAGCACTTGCAGGACTCCGGTGAATTGAAATCTTTGGATGAATTTAAAAGTAATCCTCAGGTTTACTTTGCGAAAACCAAAGAATTATACGCTAAATATAATTTGAGACCTTTTCGTAGCACCTTTTTATCTTTATTGGTGCAATTGCCGTTGTTCTTTGCTTTGTATAAAGTTTTTGTGATGGTGATTGCCAAGCAAAGTTTCGCTCCTTATTTATATGCCGGTAACAGCGCGCCGGAAGTGTTTAATACCAGTTTCTTTTCGGTTGATTTGGCGGTTCCGAGCGTGGTGATGGCGGTAATCGTGGCTGGCGTGCAATATTTATTTATGGCTTACGGTCCTTTGGCCAATAAAACTACCAGCAAAGCGGTGGCGAAAGTGGAAAATGGTCAAGCTCCGGATATGAATGCTGTGATGCAACAAAAAATGAACGGTGTCTTTAAATATTTTTTCCCGGGATTAATGTTGTTAATCGGTTTGAGTTTACCGGCCGGGATTACTTTGTATATTACTTGTTCGGTGTTAATCAACTGGGTCTTCTTGTTATTTTTGGATAGATATATTGCCAAGAAAAACAAATCTAAATATGGAATCTAAAAAAGTTCAGGCGGTTTTGTCAGCTTTATCATTTTTTGAGATTTTTCACTGTCCGTTGACTCGTTCGGAAATTTTTAATTATGTTTTTGATGAGTTCGCTAATGTTATTCCTGGACGATCGGAGGGTGAGTTAGAAATTTCTCAGTCTAGCTTGGAATTTTCCTGGTCCGATTTGAATGCTATTTTGGCTGATTTGTCAGTCCAAGGAATTATTCAAAATCAGCAGGGTTTGTATTATTTAAAATCAAATGATGTGGCTTCTGATGCTTTTTTCAAACGTCATCAATATTATGCTACTTTTCATAAAAAGCTAAAGCGCGCTCAACGATGGGCGCGTTTTATGTCGGCGTTTCCGGGAGTGCGTTTGGTGGCCACGGTTAATAGTGTTGGTTTTAAAATTCCCAGCGAAGGCGCGGATATTGATTTTTTGATTATTACCGATGAGAAGTCTTTGTATGCCAGTCGCTTGCTGATTACTTTCTTTTTAAAAATTTTGGGTTTGCGTCCCACGAAAAAAAATCAAAAAGATAAAATTTGTACCAGTTTTTGGCTGAGCGAGACTGCTCTGAATTTGGAAAAAATTGCTTACTCCGATCAAGATGTTTATCTTTATTATTGGCTTTTGAACATTTATCCTTTATATGATCAGGCGGATTATTATGAACGCTGGCAATCGGCAAATTTTTGGTTAAAAAAACATTTGCCCAATTCTCATTTTAGCGATAATATAAATAAAATAAAATTATCCACTTGGTCTAAAACCTGGAAATTTATAGGCGAAACTCTTTTTGTTCATGAGTTTTTTAACGGTTTGGCTAAAAAGTTTCAACATCGATTTTTTTCTCCGGAGATTAAGGAACTGATGAATAAAGATACGCGGGTGATTGTCAGTGATCAAATGTTAAAGTTTCATACGGTGGATAATCGTCAAAAATATTTTGAAATTTATAATCAATATTTAAAAGATTCACTAAATAAACACCAATATGTGGCAAAAGAAAATTAAGCAAATCGCCAGCTGGCTATTGTATCTATTCGTTTTTATTCTTCCTTGGCAAACGCGTTGGATTTGGCATTCCGGTCAAATCAATGGTGAATATTGGGAATGGGGAAGTTTCAGCTTGTATGGCACAGAAATTTTATTTTGGATGGTTTTGATTTTAACAGTGTTTGGTAATTATCAGTTGTTTGTTAAAAAAGATTATTGGAAGAATTTGTGGAATAAATATTATTACTTGCTTCTGGGTTTAGGAATTTTATTGATTAGTGCAGCGGTTTCCTTATTTAATGCAGCTGATTTGCCATTGGCTTTGTACGGTTTATTCCGATTGGGAGAAATGGCATTGTTGGCTTTGGTTTTATTGACTTTAGAATTTCGATATTTGTATGTGAACTTGGCTTTGATTGCTTCGGCAGTGTTGCAGGTCGTTTTGGCTTTGTCCCAGTGGTTTTTACAACGCAACGTGATTGTCAGTAAATGGTTAGGCTTGGCTGAATTGGAAGCTCATAAATCCGGTACCGCCGTGATTGAATATTCGTCTTTTGCTCAAACCACTATTGGTGATGGCGAGTTTTGGCATCGCTGGTTGCGTGCCTACGGTGCATTTCCTCATCCTAATGCTTTGGCTGGATTTTTAGTGATTGCGGTTTTAGTGGCTTTGGGTGTTTATTTACAAAAATCTTACGGTTTGTTGAAGCTAATGGTTTCTTTGATTGCCAGTTTCGTGTTTACCGGTTTGTTATTAACTTTCTCGCGTAGCGGTTGGCTTGCTTTTGCTTTTGGTTTTGCGGTTTTGTGTTTGTTTGTTTTATTTTTCCGAGCGCGTACTGAAGCGGAAAAAGAACAGAAATCTGATGAGGTTTTTGGTATCATTAAATTCATGATGATTATTGCAGCGATTAGTGTGGCTTTTGTGGCGGTTTATCCTCATCATTTCTATACCCGTACACACATGGAAACTCGTTTGGAAGAAATGTCTTATAAGGATCGTTTGTGGCAATATAAACATGCCATTAGTATTATTCCTAATCATTTGATTTTGGGAAATGGTATTTATAATTATTCTTTGTATTTACCGGAAAAAATTGTTGATTATAAATTGGCTCAACCGGGCGGTACCATTAATGTGGATTATGATAAATTGGTGGCCAGTGATTTAGGAAAACGTTCAGCTATGGATTATCAGCCGGTACATAATTTGTATTTATTGGTTTGGGCGGAACTGGGAATTTTTGGCTTTTTGGCCTTTTTGATAATGTTGGCTTGGCATTTCGGATTATTTGTTTATTATCGTCGGGCGGTTTTGAAGGATAAGATTTTATTGGTTTACGCTTTATCTTTTTCCGCTTTGTTAATTACCGCTTTGTTTGATCATTATTGGTGGACAATTTGGTCCAATCAGATTTTATTCTGGATGATCATCGCCTTGGGAATAAAACGTCTGCATTATACGTTGGGGAAGGAGGTTAAAATTGAAGAAGAAAAATCGGTATAATTTGTTTGAATAAATTTGGTTTTGAATGTTTGTGTAGGGGCGAATAATTATTCGCCCTTCTTGGTTCAAAGCAATTTTCCCAATATTGACTAAAAACCTTTTTTTCTCTAAAATCATTTTAGCACTCCCGTATTGTAAGTGCTAAAATTTTTACATTTTTCGTTTAAAAACCTAATAATTAATCACAAAAAACTATGAACATCAAACCATTAGGAGATCGTGTTTTGATCAAAACTTTAAAAGCCGAAGAAGTGACTGCTTCTGGTTTTGTTTTACCGGAAAGTGCTACTAATGATAAAAAAGAACAAGGCGAAGTGATTGCTTTGGGTACTGGCGAAGAAGTGACAAAATCCGGTTTGAAAGTTGGTCAAACCATTATTTTTGGCGGTTGGCCAAAGGAAATTAAAGATGATAAGACCAAAGAAATTTTTAAAATCGTGGAATTTGGTGACGTTTTGGCAGTGTTGGAATAATAATGTGTTAATGTTTGTGTAGGGGCGTATTGCATACGCCCACGACGAAACATCCAATCGTGTGTGTAATACGACCACGACAAAACATCCAATCGTGTGTAATACGCCCACGATGTAGCAATGAAAAATATTAATTAATCCTAATAATAAAAAAACCTATGGCAAAAATGATTGTTTATACCGAAGATGCGCGTCGTCAAATTAAATCCGGCGTGGATAAATTGGCGAACGCTGTCAAAGTTACTTTAGGACCAAAAGGCAGAAACGTGGTTTTGGAACGTTCCTATGGTTCTCCGATAATTACCAAAGACGGTGTGACCGTTGCTAAGGAAATTGAATTGGAAGATAAATTGGAAAATATTGGCGCTCAATTGGTGCGTGAAGTTGCTTCTAAAACCGCCGATGTGGCCGGTGACGGAACAACCACTGCCACGATTTTAGCGCAAAGTTTAGTTAATGAAGGTTTAAAAAATGTTACAGCCGGTGCTAATCCTTTAGCCATTAAACGTGGTATTGATAAAGGAGTAGAAGCGATCATTGCTGAATTGAAGAAAATCAGCAAACCGGTTTCCACCAAAGAAGAAAAACAACAAGTGGCTTCCATTTCCGCTAACGATAAAGAAATTGGTAAATTGATTGCCGAAGCCATGGATAAAGTTGGTGAAGAAGCGCCTATCAATGTAGAAGAAGGGCAAAGCTTTGGCATGTCCGTGGATGTGGTGGAAGGTATGAAATTTGATAATGGTTATGTTTCTCCTTATATGGTGACCAACGCTGAAAAGATGGAAGCAATTTTGGAAAACGTGCCAATTTTGGTTACGGATAAAAAAATCACATCTATTCAGGATATTTTGCCATTGTTGGAAGGATTGGTTCAATCTGGTCGTAAAGATTTGGTGATTATCGCTGACGAAGTTTCCGGTGAAGCTTTAACTACTTTGGTTTTAAATAAGATTCGCGGAGTTTTCAATGCGGTGGCCATTAAAGCCCCTGGTTTTGGTGATAGCAAAAAAGCGATGTTGGAAGATATTGCTGTTTTGACCGGTGCTCATGTTATTACCGAAGATGTGGGTATGAAATTAGAGCAAACCACTCCGGAAATGTTAGGCTTGGCTCATAAAGTTGTGGTGACCAAAGATAGTACCACCATTATTGATGGTAAAGGTGAAGTTCAAGACATTAAAGATCGTGTGGAAATGTTAAAGAAAGGCATTAAAGATGCAAAAAGTGATTGGGATAAAGATAAATTAAAAGAACGTTTGGCTAAACTTTCCAGTGGCGTTGCTATTTTGAAAGTTGGTGCCGCTTCCGAAGTGGAAATCAAAGAAAAGAAAGATCGGATTGAAGACGCTTTGCATGCCACCCGCGCCGCTGTTGAGGAAGGTATTGTGGTTGGTGGGGGCGTGGCTTTGATTCGTTGTTTAAGCGCTTTGGAAAAAGTGGAGGATGTAGATATTGATGAATTAATTGGTGTTAATATGTTGCGTCGGGCTTTGGAAGAACCAGCTCGTCAAATTGCCATTAATGCTGGCAAAGATGGTGGTGTGATTGTGGAAGAGATTAAAAAGTTAAAAGATAATTTTGGTTATAATGCAGCCACTGATAAATTTGAAGATTTGGTAAAAGTGGGTGTGATTGATCCGACCAAAGTGACGCGTTCAGCTTTGCAAAACGCGGCTTCCATCGCTACTATGATTTTAACCACTGAAGCAGTGGTGGTTGATATGCCAAAATCCGGTTCATGTTCTTGTGATCATGGTGTCGGCGCCAGCGCCGGCATGGGCGGCATGGGTGGCATGGGTGGCATGGGCGGAATGATGTAGGTTGTAGCAATAAAAAAAAAGAACCGCGATATCGCGGTTCTTTTTTTATTTTCGTTTAGTTTGTGCGTTCATAAAGATTTTCAAACCAGTCATCGTTACTATCATAATTTTTAGATGGTGCATAATAATATAAAGAATATAACTGATTGATGTTTTGATCAGTATAATTAAGCCCATTGCTTTTCAGTTCTTCTAAATTAAATTTAATAATATCTTCATGTTGGTCGGTTGCTAATCTAATTTCAGGGTTTCCCATACTGTCCCAAGTATCTTTTTCAAGATCATAAAAATACATTTTGTTTAAACTTGTTGATGGATACATACGTTTAAAAATAATTTTACTATAACCATCAAATGAGGAATATATTATGTAGTCACTCTCAGTAAATTTTTCTTTTGATTCTGATATTAAGCGGCGTTTTCCGGTTTCTAAATTTATACCATAAACTAACATTTTTTCGTTTTCATCATAGGGGGTAATTATATATTCACTATTATAAAAAAATCCTTCCCCTATTATCGAGATGCCATAATCTTCTTCTTCCCAAAGAGTTTTTAAGGAATTGTTTTCAGGGTTATATAAATTAATATTTCTAATTGCATCACCACCTTCATCTTCAGCAGAATAAATGAAATAAATTTTATTTTCATAGATTTTCATCCAACCAATAACTTCTTCATTATTTAAATATTCATAACCTTGAGGGTTTTTTAGATTTACACGAAATATTATTTCATTTGGTGCTACCAATCCCCAACCCATACCTTCTGATGGAATTTCTAATACATATAAATAATCATCAACAATTTTCATGCTTGCAAATTCATATGGTGAATTATTTTTCTCGTGTTTTTTTACTTTGGCGTAATCCTTTTCAAGAATAGTTGTTCTTTCTCCGGTTTCGGTGTTATAAGATACGAATTTTCTGATTTGAGGGCATTCGTTAGTATTATTTTGTTTTTGACAATTTTCGTATTGTTCTTTGTCAAAAAAAGTATAAATTAGTTGCTCGTTATTTTCGCCGTAGGAAATTATTTCACCTGCACCTACTGAAGTAATGTTAGCATTATCTAAATATTGATTGTATCCTCCTATGGCGACAATGGTTTCGCCGTTTTTATCATTTTTTAAAAGAAAATAATCATTGTTTTCTTCTGCATTTTCGGAGGTTTCATTTGTGCCGGTGTTGCTGATTGAGTTAACCGTCAGAAAATTGCTTCCAGGATTTGTTTTGTCATAAAATGCTAAAAAGCTTAAAACAGCGATGATTGCTAGGGCGGAAAAAATAAAAATGCCCAGGAACCAGAATGTTTTTTTGTTGTTGTTTTTTTTCATACCAATATTTTTTATTAAATGGTAAAATTAATTTATCTTCATTATATTATATATATATATATAAGTGCAAATTTTTTCGTTTTTTACAATTTAAAATGACGTTCTTGGTTGGTGATTTCTTGTGTAGGGGCGAATAATTATTCGCCCTTTTTTGTATTTGTCATCCTGAACTTGTTTCAGGATCTTTAATATGTTGTTAATGCACAATTATAAATGTTTGGTGATTTTTTTTGTATTAAAGATGCCGAAACAAGTTCGGCATGACAGAACGGGGGCGGGGGCGGTATAAACATGTTTAAGTTCGGCATGACAGACCGTGGGGGCGGTCCTACGATGTTCAATATTGTTAAAAGGTTGTCGTCATAGACGTTCCTCATTTTCTTTTCTATAATATAACCAACCGTTACCAAACCTTAATTTATCTCGTATTCAATAGCAAAGGCCTTAAAATTAATTTTATGCAAACCGATCAAGAGTTAATCAGCTTAAGCTTAAAGGGAGACAGCCTTGCTTTCTCATCTTTATATAATTCTTATGTAGAAAAGATTTATCGTTTTGTTTTTTATAAAACCATGCACAAAGAAACGGCTGAGGATTTAACCAGTCAAATCTTTATTAAGGTTTATGAAAAATTAAAAACTTTTGATCAAAGCCAAGCTTTTCAGCCGTGGTTGTATCAAATCGCTCGCAACACCGTAATTGATTTCTACCGCGCGCGCCACGAACATGCCAATATTGAAGATTTTTGGCACTTGTCCGGAGCCGACGAGCAAGCCAAACAGGAACAACAGTGGGATTTGGGACGCGTCAAAGAATATTTGCAAAAATTATCAGCTGAGCAACGGGAAATCGTTTTGTTGAGATTATGGGAAGGTTTGTCCTATCAAGAAATCGCCACGATTATGCATAAGAGTGAGGCTAGTTGTAAAATGTCATTTTCGCGGGCTTTAACAAAAATAAAAAGTGAAGTTTTACTATCTATTTTATTGTTACTTTTTACTAATTTAAAATAATTTTATGAATGAAGAATATAAAAATATTTTGGAGGAATTGTATAATTTGGATCCAAAATTAAAAGCATACGAAGACGAATTGTTGAAATTATTGGCAGAATTTGTCAGTAAAAAACCGGAAATTAAAATTGATCAAAATTTTGTAAAAGAGTTACAGCAAAAATTAATGTTGCGATTTGAAAACAAATCAAAGTCTATGGTAATTAAAAGAACTTGGTTTGCTTGGTCTGCCATTGGTAGTGTCTCCATGGCTGCTTTGGCGATTTTATTTTTCTGGGCGCAGGGTTCAAATTTATCTTGGCCAAGTTTGTTAAACGGACCGGAACGCGAATTGGCTTTCGGTGAAGTAACAGATGATTGGCAATTTGATATGATGTTAGCCGAAGATGAATCATCCCGAATGATGATGAAGACGGCTGCGCCAGCGATGAATATGGCTTATGATGGCGGCGGTGGAATGGCTCAGGAATCTTTGGGCTTAGCAGTGGGTGGTAGTAAAGATATCAACAGTTTCCGAGAAAATATTAAGAATAATTATTTACCGTTGGCCAGTGCTATCACGGCTGAAGGTTTATTTTATGATTATTATTTTGATACTGGGAAAACTCAAGCTTGTGAAAAAACTTTTTGTCCGTCTTATAATTATGCCATCAGCAAAGATCCGATTTCCGGTAAGGAAGATTATTATTTGGCAGTGGGTTTAAATTCCAATTTGAAAGCTGAGGATTTTGAACGTAAAAAATTAAATTTAGTGGTGGTGCTGGATGTTTCCGGTTCTATGGGGTCATCTTTTGATCAATATTATTATGATAGTTTTGGTAATCAAAAATTAAATTCCGCTTGGAGTGAAGAGGATGCTGGCAAGAGTAAAATGAAAGTGGCTAGTGAATCTTTGGTGGCTATGTTGGATCATTTGAATCCGGATGATCGTTTGGGAATTGTTTTGTTTGATGATCAATCATATTTGGCGAAGCCGTTAAATTATGTGGGACAAACGGACATGGCGGCTTTACGTCAACATATTTTGGATTTACAAGAAATGGGCGGTACCAATATGGAAGCTGGTTTACAAGAGGGCAGTGCTTTGTTTGATGACGTTGGCGAAGTGAATTTAAATGAATATGAGAATCGCGTTATTTTCCTAACCGATGCCATGCCAAACACTGGTTCCATTGATGAAAATGATTTGTTATGGCAATTCACGGAAAACGCTGAAAACAATATTTTTACCACTTTCATTGGTATTGGTGTTGATTTCAATAGTGATTTAGTGGAAGCGATTAGCAAAGTGAAAGGTGCCAATTATTATTCGGTGCAAAGTTCGTCACAATTCAAAACTCGTTTGGATGAAGAATTTGAATTTATGGTGACTCCGTTAATCTTTGATCTAAAATTAAATTTGCAGTCGGATAATTTCCAGATTGAAAAAGTTTATGGCTCACCGGAAGCGGATTTAGCCACTGGTGAATTGATGTCAGTTAAAACCTTATTTCCTAGTAAAACTGAAGGTGGTGAAAGCAAAGGTGGCATCGTATTATTAAAGTTGAAAACAACTAATCCACAGGGTGTGATTAAATTAAGTACGACTTATCAAACGCGCGATGGGCAAACCGATGGACAGATTTTGGATGTGGTGATTGGCGCTCGCAATGGTGAATATTATGAAAATGATGGAATTCGTAAAGCAGTGTTATTGGCACGTTACGTTGATTTAATGCAAAATTGGATTTTGGATGAACGTTCCATTTTGGAATTGCCTCAGCCAATGCCATTACCGGTTTATCGGGTGAATTATGAAGATGGTATCAAGTGTCCACCGTTCATTGAATTTTCTCCTTGGGAACAAAGTTCTGTGCCGTTAAGTGTGAATGTGCATTATCAAGAAATGATGAACAAATTCAAAACATATTTTCAAAGCGAATTTTCCGCTTTGGATGATGATACTTTAAATCAAGATTTGGAAATTTTGAATCGTTTAATTTCCGAAGTGAATAATTTCCCCGATCCGTTATTTCCTATGGATGATTGGTCGGGGCGGTAGATGTCTGAACAATGATTCCGCTGATGTAGATGATTAATATGATATTGGGATTCTTGTGTAGGGGCGAATAATTATTCGCCCTTTTATATATGGTTATACATTATATCTAATTTGAAATGACGTTCGTGGTTTGTTGGTTTTTCGTAGGGGCGTATGGCTATACGCCCTGCACCCCGTTGATTAATTGTTTAATGTTATTTCAAATCGCATACAATGAATGACAATGTATTATAGGGCGAATAATTATTCGCCCCTACGGAAGAAATGTAACATTTAAATAAATTAAGACAAGTCCTGGTTCAAGACAAAAGGTGGCGTGCCCCTTCCTTGTTTTTCCCCACATTTTGTTTTATGATAATTGTTGAGGATTATTTATTAGTCTTTTATTTTATATGCAATTTCAAACAATTTTACAAAACAAAATTCAGGAATTTGCCGCGAAAATGTCTTTGGAGAGCGGTGGAGAGTTAAGTTTGGATTTAAATCCAGAACATGGCCATTATGCTTTGCCTTTATTCGCTTGGGCTAAACAAGCCGGACAAAGTCCCAATGATTTGTTCGCTCATTTGTACGATTTTATTCAGGCGGAAAATTTGCCGTTTTTGGAAAAACTGGAATTCATCAATGGTTTTGCTAATTTTTTCATTAGAGAAGATCGTTGGCAATCAGCGGTAGCGTCGGCGGTTTTGAATCAATCTTATATTGAAGAGGGTGCGCACCATGAAAAGGTGATGATTGAATTTTCTTCCCCGAATCCGGGCAAGAGTTTTCATATTGGACATTTGCGTAATACTTTAATCGGGCAGGCGGTGGCTAATTTTTATAAAATGCAGGGTTTTCCCATTCGCACCGCTAATTATTTAAATGATACTGGTTTGCATATTGCTAAAATCATTTGGTATTTGCGCAATAAGAATCGTCAGCCAGAAGCGGATTTAGAAAAATGGTTGGCGAAAATTTACGCTGAAATTTATCAGTTGATGGAAGCCGATGAAAAAGTCAAAAAAGAAATTGATCAAATTTATCAAGAAATTGAAGCCGGTGATAAAGAAATTTGGAATGATTTATTGCAATTGCGTGCCTGGAGTGAATCTTTGTTTAAGGATATTTACGCGGAGTTGGGCGTGCAATTTGATGATTGGACCTATGATAGTCAGATGTTGGAAGCTGGAAAAAATTATGTGCAAGAATTATTGGCTAAGAAAATCGCCAAAATTGATGATGGTGCGGTAATCGTTGATTTAAGCGAAGATAAATTGCCGAACGCTTTGATTTTAAAATCTGATCAAACCGCTTTGTATATCACCAAAGATTTGGCTTTAGCCAAATCACGTTTTGAAAAATTCAATTTGGATAAATTGATTTACGTGGTGGGTGTCGAGCAGAAATTACATTTTCAACAGATTTTTAAGATTTTGGAAAAAGATGGTTTGGCTCAGGCGAAAAAATGTCAGCATTTATCCTATGAGTTGGTGCAATTGCCTGAAGGAAAAATGGGTTCTCGTTTTGGGAAAGTAGTTTCCTATCGGGATTTGATTGCTGCTGTAAAAGAAGCGGCCGCGACTGAACTGGAGCAGCGGGGGGGGACTGATTTGCAAAACCGCGATCAATTGGCGCAAACCATTGGGCTGGCCGCAATCAAACTGTGGTTGTTAAAATATGATAATAACAAGAAAATATTGTTTGATATTCAGCAGGCTTTGGATTTTAACGGGGATACTGGGCCGTATTTGCTTTACACCAATGCTCGTTTAAATTCTCTGTTCGCCAAGTTAACCGACGATTTTACTGCGGAACTGGCGGATTTAACGGAAGTGCCATTACTGCCGGAAGCGTTGGCTGGTGAGATTTATCGTTATTTGGCTAACTTCAATCGGATTTTGGATCAAGCTAGACAGGAAGGTCGTCCTTCCGTTATGGCTAATTATTCTTTAGAATTAGCGAAATTAATCAATAATTATTATCAACAACATTCCATTTTAAAAGAAGAGAGCGCGGAATTACGCTTTGCGCGAGTGGTTTTGTTGAAATCCGCGCAGCAAGTTTTGGCTGATAGTTTGGGTGTTTTGGGCATTGAATTGGTGGAAAGAATGTAATAAATTGATTTTTTCCAATAATTTAACTAGAATGGGAATACTAGGATAGAGGTATAATTAATCGTATTTGAAAACAATAAATCATAAAAATCACTTTATGTTTGGACCAAAAAACGAAACCACTGATAATTCTATGAGTATGTCCAGAGATTCTTCTCGGGAAGTGGGAACAGTGGTGGGCAAAGCTGTAAAAATTGAAGGTAATTTAATTGCCAAAGAAGATATTCGCGTGGAAGGAATTGTGGAAGGAAAAATTATCACAGAAAAACATTTATACATTGGTGAAGGCGCAGTCATCAATGCGGATATTGAAGCTCACTCCGCTCATATTGCCGGTGATGTGCACGGTAATGTCAACATTGTCACTCGTTTGGAACTGTCTAATGCTGCTAAAATCAATGGTAATGTCAAAGCAAAAGTGGTGGTGATGTCTGAAGGTGCGGTTTTGAATGGACAATGTGTGATGAATAAAGAAGTGGATAAAAAACCGGTAGCAGAAGTGGCTAAGCCGGTGAACGGTGAAGACAAGAAATAAGATAATTTGCAATGTATATTTATTTGCATAGTGTGTCCTTTCATGGTGGCCGATACGCGACCTTGTGGAATCAGATTGATATTCGTTTAAATAGTTTGGGCATGCATGGCAGGAAATATCGAATCAGTGATGTTGATCACAATATTTTTCCGATTTTGACTGAAGAAATAAAAAAAGGTGCACATACTGTCGTGGCGGTAGGTGATGATAATTTATTTATTAGATTGGTGGAAGCGGCCGCCCCCTTTGAGAATTTAACGGTGGCTTATTTACCTTTGGATAATAGTTATCTTTCAAAAATTTTAGGAATTCCTCCACAGGATTTAGCCTGTGATGTTTTATCAGCTAGAATTGTGGAAAAATTCAATTTGCTTTGTGTTAATAAAAATAATTTTATTTTTCGTCCTTTGGAATTGAAAATGGATGATTTAAAATTAGCCGACTCCGAAGTGAATTGGGTTTTGAAAAGTTTTGAACCGGATTATCATTTGGCCATCGGCGCTGATTGGCGTTTGTGGACACCACTTTATGATGAATTTCTTAAACAGGCCAGTGTTAATTTAGATGCGGAAAAAGTGAATGTCTTGTTATTTAAAAATGATGGTAAATCGTGGTTTGGGCGCGAAGCGGAATTTGATTGGAGTTTTTTCCAAGCAGATAAATTCTATTTGAAAAAGAACGAGGGTGAAGCTTTAAGTTTAACGCCAAGTTGTGTAACTAAATTGGCTTCGCTGACCGTTGCCAAACAACCCGTGAGAATTGTAGTTGGCAAAAACAGAATGTTTTAGTAAAATATTGATAAATGATAATTATTCATAAGCATAAAATTTATGAAAGCAAATGTTAACAAAGAATTGTGTGTTGGTTGTGGCACTTGCGCGGCCATTGCCCCAGACTTGTTTGAAATGAGCGCCGAAGGCAAAGCTCAAGTAAAAAATGGCGGAGTGGTTGATGACAAGCAAGTGGAATTGTTGGATCGTGCTATTTCTATGTGTCCGACCGGTGCGATTAGTAAAGAAGAATAGCTAGCGTCATTCCAGATTTCGCCAAGGGCGAAAGGGAGCCTGTCCCCGCGAAGGCGGGGAGAATCCCGTGGGCGAAGCTAATGGGAACAACCGGTGTCATTCCAGATTTCGCCAAGGGCGAAAGTCTGGAATCCCGTGGGCGAAGCTAATAAATTTTATTTCTTTTTGCCAAGGTGGCGGAATTGGTAGACGCGCAGGCTTGAGGTGTCTGTGAGCGTAAGCTCGCGCAGGTTCAAATCCTGTCCTTGGCACAAAAATAAAATCGTTCCTTTGGGATCGATTTTTATTTTTTGACACAAAAATATTTTTTCGGCATAATGTTCTCATCAAAGAAGGAGGAATGTCATGTCGGAAAATCAAAGTTCGCAAAACCAAAATCTGGAAAGTTTAAGAGTCTATATTTCATTGATGGATCAGGCTCAACAGGAGTTTCGTTCCACCAAAAAAGAAATTGAGGATTTGTGGGCGGATTTGTGTGAGTTGCAATTGCTCACTTTGCAAAGGCTTTTGCTTCCCGAGGAAGAAGCTCAGTTAGATCGCGTTCAGCGTCAATATAGTCGCAAAGCAGCCACTCAGTTGCGTAATTTAGATACCATTGAAATGGTGATGAACTCGCACGAGGCGCAGTTCGCGCGGTTGAGCGACTTCCGTGATCCGGAAATGCAGGAAGCGATTTTCCAGGTTATTTGTAAGCGTTTCATGCTGGAAGCAACGCGGATTTTTGGGAGCTCAGAAGCGGCGCTTGAAGCCATCAGGAATATGATTCAAAAGAAGTTATGATTTTTCACTCATGGGCTCGGGTCTTGTTTCCGAGCTTTTTTTATAAAAAAAACCGCCTTTGACTTAGACGGTTATTTGACTTAAAAAAATATCTCCTCCAAAACCATGCGGATCTTTTCCGGACTGTGGCGCAGCACTTGTCCGACATCCAGTAAATCTGCCAACACCACGCGCCGTGGTAAAAAATCGTCCGGGGCTTCGGGGGTGTCCACCCAATAAGCCATTTCCGTTTGATAGTTGGCCAACAGATTTTCTGGTGGGCGAGCATTGTTGATGAGCACGATGTCCAGCTGGCGTCCCAATACATTTTCCAGACGACTGACAAAATCCATCGCTTTAAACGTATCGGTCTCGCCATACTTGGTCATGATGTTCACGATGAACAGTAGCTTCGCGCTGCAGCTCTGTATCGCGTCTACCACGCCTGGAACTAGCAAGTTTGGGATAATACTGGTGAAGAGGTCACCCGGGCCAAGCAGCAAGTAATCAGCTTGTTTAATGGCTTTCAAAACTGGTGAATAAACATTTATTTTGTCACCGTGATGGGGCACCAAATAAACGTCTTTGATTTTGGCACGGTTTTGGCCGCGCGGCACGTCAATGGCCGCTTCACTGAAAACTCGTGAGCCGTCATCCAGTTCTGCTACTAAGGTGCAACGGTCAGTGGTGACTGGTAGTACTTGCCCTTTTATTTTTAGAATTCGGCCAAGTGCTTGCACTCCTTGGGGAAAATTGCCGCTGTAATTGGAAAAAGCACTGAGTAGAAAATTGCCAGCGTTGTGCCCTTTGAGAGGTCCGTTTTCAATTCTTTCCTGCAGAATATCTCGGGCGTTCTCATAGGGTGAAAGCGCCAGTAGGCACTTGAGAATATCGCCGGGCGGCAGAACGCCCAGTTTGTCGCGGAGCACTCCGCTACTGCCTCCACTGTCGGACATGGCCACGACTGCGGAAATATCAATATTTTCAAGACTTTTTAGGCCGGATAACAGAACAAAATGTCCTGATCCGCCACCAATGGTGACAATTTTTATTTTTCCAGACATGGTTAAATCTCCTTTCTATTAGCTTGATTATAAACGCAATTTTAGATTTTCGGCAAGCTATTTAGCCTTTGCACTTGCCAAAACAAAAAAAATGTTTTATCATAGCCAAAGATTTATATTAAATTTTAATATTAATTTCTTTAACAAAAGATAGAATATGGCACTTCCAAGTCAAAAAAAATGCCGTTCTCGCGTTCGAACTAAACGTTCCCATAATGCGTTAACCGCACAAGTTTTAGCAAAATGCCCTAACTGCGGAACTTCTATAATGCCACATCGCGTTTGCGGTAATTGTGGTCATTACAAAGGAAGAGAAGTAGTGAAAGTTAGTTTGCCAAAAGCTAAGAAAAAAACTGCCTAAGGTAGTTTTTTTTTTATTCAAAAAATTTCTAATAATTTTATAAAAACAAAAATATGGCTAATCGTCATCTTGGCCGAGTAATCGCCATGCAAACGCTTTACCAAGCGGATTTTAATGAAAAGTTAACAATGAAGGATCTTAATGAAATCATTGATTATCAGGTGGTTGATTTGGCCGGTAATTTTGAGAATCGAGATTTCGTGGATTATTTGGTGAAGAATGTAATTGAGAATTTAGAGGAGTTAAATAGATTGGTGGAAAAATATGCGCCGGAATGGCCTTTGGATAAAATTACGATTGTTGATCGTAATATCTTGCGTATCGGCGTTTGGGAATTGGTGCATGATGATTCTATTCCTCCGAAAGTGGCTATCAATGAGGCCATTGAGATTGCTAAAATCTTTGGCGGTGAAACCTCTGGAAAATTTGTAAATGGTGTGTTAGGCTCTTTATATAATGATCAAAAAGATGAATTGGAAGATAAACATAAAGCCTGGCGCGAAGCTAATAATTATAAGCCGGAAGGTGAAAAGGTGGAAGAAACCAAGCCTGTGTTAGATGCGCCGGCTGAATAATCTTACGAATAAAAATAATTTTATGACTTTAGATAAAGATTTTAAAGATTTAGAAAAAAAACTTAAAGTTAGTTTTGTTAATCAAGATTTATTGGTTAATTCTTGCGTTCACTGTTCTTATTTAAATGAACATCCGGGTTTTTATTTGGAGCATAATGAACGTTTGGAATTTTTGGGAGATGCGGTTTTGGAATTAGTGGTGACTGATCATTTATATCGTAATCATCCGGATAAGAGCGAAGGCGAATTGACCAACTGGCGCGCCAGTTTGGTGAATGCTAATATTTTAGCGGAAATCGCTCAGGGTTTGGGTATTGAAGAGTTTTTATTATTGAGTAAAGGAGAAGAAAAAGATAAGAACAGCAAAGCTCGTCATTTTATTTTGGCTAATGCCATGGAAGCGGTAATCGGTGCTATTTATTTGGATCAGGGTTTGGAAGTGGCCGATATGTTTATTGAAGAAAATATTTTATCTCGTTTGCCTCACATCTTGAAACATAAATTATATTTGGATCCGAAAACTCGTTTGCAAGAAGCCGCTCAGGAACATTTGGGCGTCACACCGATTTATCAGGTTTTGGAAGAAAGTGGTCCAGATCATGCTAAGGTTTTCAAGGTGGGTGTTTATTTTAATGATGACATGGTAGCCGTTGGTGAAGGTACCAGCAAACAGGAAGCGCAAGTGGCGGCTGCTGAAAATGCTTGTACTGTCAAAGAGTGGTAATGGTTTGACACTGGCGGTTATTAGTGGTATTTTATTGAATAGTATTTTACGCGAGCGTCCGTAGCTCAACTGGATAGAGCACTTGGCTTCGGACCAAGGGGTTGTGGGTTCAAATCCTGCCGGGCGCGCTAAAGTATTGTGAATTTTCTGCACCAATAGCTCAGTTGGTAGAGCAGGTGGCTCTTAACCACTTGGTCGAGGGTTCGAGTCCCCCTTGGTGCACTAGTATTTTAAAAATCTCCTTTGTGGGGATTTTTTGTTTGTGCAGAAATATGTTATATTACTTTTGAAAGGAGGTCGCTATGACTGATAAAAAATCGAAAAAATCGGATAAGGTTACGCTTTATAAGAATTGGATGGAAAAACCGGTTGTTGTTGTATTAACACCGGAAACGGAAGAAGAGCTTGATCATAAGTTGTCTGAGATTTTTGAAAAATTTCGGCAAAGGCAACGTCACCAACATCGATTTAATGTGAAAAATAGCCAGCCTTTGCGCTGTCGCTAATGTTGTTATGATTATTCATGTCCTCTCAATGAGAGGATTTTTTTTGTTTGTGTTTCTAATTTGAATTTGTTATATTTTTGATGAAGGGAGGTAATTATGCATATTACCAAGAATTTGCTAAAGGGTTTGTTTGTCGGTTTGGTTCTGTTGTTTAATGTCATGCTTGTCATCCAATCAATTGATAATGTGTTAGCAACAAATATTTATATTATTTTGCATTTGATTTTGATGAGTGGAGTGTTGATTGCTTTAATCTTGGTGGATTTTAAAGAAATCAGAAAACAGGTTAGGGAAAAAAGTCAAAAAATGGATGAAGATTTTAAAAAAGCTTGTCTCGAAGCAGCTGAAAAGTTTTCTCAGGAATCACATGATTTTTGGCTTAAAGTGGCAGCGGAAAATGAAGCAAGAGCGGAAAATGAAGCGAGAGCCGCCGCTGTTCCTCCCGTTCCTGTTGTTGTTCCTGTTCAGATACACACACTTGTTCCTTCGGAAAAAAAGCCGGTGTTTGGTCCTGTGCCGAGAACAGGTGGACCACCGCCCAGCACGTCTCCGGTACCACGGGTGTACGGCCCTATAAAGAGACCACAGTAGGTTTTTTGAAAATTTTTAGTCTTCAGGTCCTCTCAATGAGAGGATTTTTTGTTTGACATTTTTATCTTTTAATTGTTTACTTTTAATCACAGAAAGTGAGGTGTCTGATGAGCGGAGAAACGAAAAAACCATGGATACAACTGTCCAGCAAGATTGTTTATAAGAATAATTGGATAAAACTCCAGGAGGATCAGGTATTGCGTCCTGACGGCAAAGAGGGCGATTATGCTTTTGTTAGTAAGGCGCCTGCTAGTGTAATTGTGCCAGTGGATCAATATGGGGATATTTATTTCATTCGTGAATACAAATATCCCATTGATGAAGAATTGATTCAGTTGCCTGGTGGGGTAGTGGAAGGTGATGATATTCTTGGTCAGGCTAAGAAGGAATTGCTGGAAGAAACCGGTTTACGCGCTGATAATTGGGTGAATCTTGGAATCTTGTATGTTGGTCCTGGTCATGAAAATATCATCGTTCACATCTGGTTGGCCTATGAATTAACTTTTGATGATGTGGGCTTAAGCCATCAGGAGGGAGACGAAGCAATCAGAGAGGTCTTTCATGTTTCGCCCATGATCATCTTTGATATGCTCCGCAATGACGAGATCACGGATGCAGTCACTCTGGCTGCTCTGTTGAAATATTTGCATTCAAATTCAAAGTAATCTTCTTGTGTAAAGGAGATTTTTTTTATTTCCAATCATTGACTTATGGTGACTAAAATGTTATTTATAATACAATCAGTTCTTTTTATAATAACCAATCAACAAGGAGATTTCTAATGTTTGATCCGTATGCTGGCTTTCAATCTTGTGTATTGGAAAATGGTTTAACAGTTTACGCTTCTCAGTGGGAGGGACGTCCCTGGGAACATGTTGGTTTTGTTGTGCATAGCGGTGCTTTCAGTGATCCCATTGGTTTGGAAGGCGTAGCGCATTTTGTGGAGCATCTGGTTTCCAAAAACGCCGATCTGCCTTTTGAAGAATTGAAAGAATTTTTCGGGCGTTATGGCGGTGGCGCAAAATTTGGAAGTACCGGCTATCCCAAAACCTCTTATTCGTTTTTCGTTCCCATTCAGCCGGATGTCTTGGCCCAAGCTTTTTCCCTGTTTGGCAGTATGTTGATTCGTGCCAAATTGGAAAATTTTGTGGAACGGGAACGAAACGTGGTCAAGGCGGAAATCACCAAAAAGTATCCAACGGAATTTTTGTTGGATATTGCTCAACGTGAGCGTCGAATGTTGTATCACGATTGTTGGTTGGGGCGTGTGGTGCGGGCGTTTGGCTCGCTTGAGTCAGTGGATCTTATCACGGTTGCTGATTTGCAATCTTATTACGATCAGCATTACGTTCCGGCTAATATTTCGGTGGTGGCAGTGGGCGGACTTTCTCTGGATGAAGTGATTCGTATCATTTCGGAAAGTCCTTTCAGTATGAAAAAGGTCGGACAGCGCAATCCGCCGATTGTTCCGTTGTCCGAACTGGCCTTGCCCTTGGAGAACCGCTATGAGGTGGATCTGTCCGAGCACTTGAAGACGGTTGCCAAGAATGGCATTTATTCCAGTGTCGCGCGTATTCCCATGAACATTTCTCCCGCCGCCTTGTCCTTAGCGTCAATGGTTTTGGACAAGCTGCTACGTCGTGAGCTGCGTGAGAAACGTGCCTGGACCTATCACGCCTCGTCGGATTGGACTAATTACCGGTGTTGTTATCAATTCAATATCGGTTGCGAAGCTTTTGCCATCAGCGCTTTGAATGAGATTGAGGCGGTGGTGAACGATTGCATTGTGGCGATTGATAGCAACGAATTGGTGGAAGAGATGCGCACCCGCAAGCTGGCTAAGTTCCTGATGCTGGACGTCAGCGGCGGCGGTGTGTGCAATGATGTCATGGATGACGTGGGGCGTTTTGACAAAATTATTTCTGTAAAAGAGATTATGGCGTCATACCAATCAGTCACCATGGAAGATATCAGGGAGGTTTTGTCCTATTTGTGCCCGGAACGGCGTTGGACAGCTATTTCCCATCCGTAATTTGTATTGGTTTTTCAAGCCTTGGGTATTTCTCCCGGGGCGTTTTTTTTTGTGGTACATTTGACAAAAAACAAAATTCCTATTATATTGTTAAAGCCAATTTCGGCTGTTAACTTTTTTGGCATTTTTAAGGAGGGTAAAAAATGCAACAGATTTCGAAGATCAAAACAGTTTTTGTTTATTTGGTTCAGGCGGGAAAAGAAACTGACATTCCCGACTTGGACAAGGTCCGGGAAGTGAGGGGATTCTTCCCCAACCTGACCGGGCTGTTCAAGGACATGTTTATTGATGATGATGAGCATATCGACATGGTTTTCGTAGCCGACGAAAATCTCCTGAAGGAGCACTGCAGATTCCAGGAGGAGACTGGAATCGGTTGCATGCCCCCGTATGCCAATTACGCCAGTCACGCTGTCATGGCTGAGTTGGACGACCTTCACTGGGAGTCTGGTGATTGGGTCTTTCTGCTGACTCAGCACCCCGGCAACGCCTGGTCCATCAAGGGTGGCAATTATTTGCCGTAGTTCCGTGCCACGGCATTTGTTCAAATGCTTTCATCCTCGGGAGAGATTTCCGAGGATTTTTTTTACTGAACTGAAATTAAGTGTAGATAGTTTATGTGGTTTTCCTGGTAATCGTGATTTGATGTGTTATAATAAAAATTGTTATCAATTTAAAAAATTTTATGCATATTTCTAAACCGAAATTAAATGATTTAAAATCATTGTTTGTAAAAAAGGATATGGAGGCCCGCAATGTTTTTGTGGCTGAAGGTTGGAAAACTTGTGAGGAAGCTATGAATTCCAATTATAAAATCAAAGAAATTATTGTTCTGGAAAAATTTTTAAAACTGGAAAAATATCAAAGAATTCTTGGTGAAATTCAACGTCTTAAAATTCCGCTTACTTGGATGACCGAAATTGAAGCTAGTAAATTAAGTAATTTTACAACGGCCCCGGGAATTTTAGCGGTGATTAGTCGTCAGGAACAAACTTTAAATGATGGTCCAATTCTATTTTTGGATCGCATTAATGATCCAGGAAATTTAGGAACTGTAATGCGCAGTGCTGCTTGGTTTAATTGGAAAAATTTAATTTTAAGTGAAGAAAGTGTCAGTGCGTATAATTACAAAGTGGTGCAGGGCAGCATGGGCGCATTTTTCTATTTAAATTTTTTGGAAAATGTTTATGGTCCGAAATTTCTAAAAGCGAAAAAAGCGGAAGGTTATCAAGTGTTCTGTGCAGAGCTACGGGATGGTGCTAAAGATTTGCCGTCCTTTATTTGGCCTGATTCAGCTAAGATAATTTTAGTGATGGGTAGCGAGAGTCATGGTATTAGCGAAGAAATTAGAGCTTTGTCTGATCAAAGTTTGTATATTCCTAAAATTCAATGGGGTGAATCATTGAACGTGGGGGTGGCAACCAGCTTGTTTTTATATGATCAAGCTAGTAAAAAATAATAAATATATTGTTATTAGTATGAAAAATCTTCCTAAAAATAAATTTTTAAATCAATCATTGGCGGTATTAATAAAATCCATACAGAAGGAAATAAAGGAAAGCAAAGACGCCAAAGGTAAATTTCAAAAACAATAAAAATTTTTATGAATGAAATGATACCACAATCAGTTTCCCCTGATTTGACTAAACAAATTGAAATAATGAATTTAGATACCTTTTTGAATTCAGATCCCCAAAAAATAATTGATATAATTCAGCAATATACCGAGCAACCTGACCATGGCATTAAAAAATTAAGAGAGCTATCCTATGCCGTTGCGATGGAAGCCATTGATAAACATGAAACGGCCGAAGTACAAAAAGAACTTCTAACGCAAATTCAAACAAAAATTGATAAATTGATTATTGATTGGCTGGAAGAAATCCTAAAAGAAATGGATTTGGCCGGAAAGATTCATGCTGACATTGAAGAAAGACAAAGAAATTTGAGCGTTTTGAAAATCATTCGAGGTTTCCGATGCAATTACAATTGCCGATTTTGTCTTGAGCAAAACAGCGATGAAGAACAAAAACAATATTTGGACGAGTTTGCATCATACAATTATTCATTGGAAAAACTAAAATTCGCGATGTTATATGCAAAAATGGCTTTTCAAATTAAAGAAATTAATTTTTCCGGTGGTGATCCATTAGTCAATAATCCTAAACAATTGATTGAAGAAATTAAAATCGCAAAACAAATCGGTTTTGAGAAAATAACTATTTTAACTAATGGGGCATTGCTCACAACTGATTTAATAGATGCTTATTGCGAAGCTGGCTTAACGAATCTGAGTATCAGCTTACATACTTCAAATAAAGAGAATTATGATTATTTGGTTATGGCCAAAGACAAAAAAAGTCACTATGAACATGTTGTAAAAATGTTAAAATATGCCTCTGGTAAACAAGGGTTGCTCGTTAGAATTAATTCCGCTAAAACAAAACATTTTACGGAACCGATAGCGGAGCTTATTCAATGGGCAAAAAAATTGGGTGTGCAAGAGATAACCATTAATGAGATGATTATGGCAAATCAATTCAGTATTGAAGAACATGAACCGATAAACAACGAGATTGCCGGTTATGATAAAATCTCTGAACAACATTGGGGGTTATCATTGTTTAAGTCGCCAAATTCAGATGATCCATCGGTTGCTATCTGCCGATTCGGAAAAGAAGACTTTGCAAGTGAGCAAAGCAAAGATCTTTATCTACTCCCAAACGGAAAGCTATCTCAATATTTATTTGAAAAAGGACCGGGTATTTCTTACTAACAAAAGGTATTAAGGTCTTTTTATCTGGCAATGATAGCAAGCAGTATTTTAAATAAACTTTTAAAAAACACTTGACTTCAAATGAAAACATTGATAGATTATAAGTCATCCTGAACATCCAATTAATTTTTAAATATTTATTTATGGCTACCAAAAGAACATATCAGCCAAAGAAAGGAAAAAGAGCCACAACTCATGGTTTCTTAGTTCGAATGGCTACAAAAAATGGCCGCAAAGTTTTGGCCGCTCGTCGTAGCAAAGGACGTGCAAAATTGACTGTTTAATTTCTGTCTCGAATATAAAATAAGAACCGATTAGCGGTTCTTATTTTTTTTATTTGTATAAAATTGAAATTTGTATTATCATATGTGTTATAGATACACTAATTTTTTATTTTATGAAAATTAATACGGAATCCAAACATTTGGGTGTTGTGAATGGACCGGCTTTGGCGGTAGATGCTTTGATTTTTTCAATTAAAGACAATGCTTTGCAGGTTTTATTGCTAAAAATTTCTGATGGTCCATATAAGGATAAGTGGGCGTTGCCTGGTGGTTTGGCACAATTATCGGAGACGTTGGATGATACGATTGTTCGGATATTGAAAGATAAGGCCGGAATTAAAAAGTTGTATACGGAACAGCTTTATACTTTCAGTGATTTGAATCGTGATTGTCGTGGGCGAATTGTATCAACTGCCTACATGTCTTTGGTGGATAGTGGTGTTTATAATCTGAAAACAGTGGAGGAATATTATTCCGATATTGCTTGGTTTCCGGTTAATAAACTGCCTGTCTTAGCTTTTGACCATAAAAAAATCATACAATATGGAATCGCTCGTTTGCAAAATAAGATTGAGTATTCAAATATCGCTTACAGTTTGTTACCTAGAGAATTTACTTTAGCGGACATACAGAAAGTCTATGAAATTATTTTAGGCAAAAAACTGGATAAGAGAAATTTTAGAAAAAAAATAAGAATGTTTGATATTTTAGAAGAGAGCGGGGGGCTTGATCATTCTGCTAAACGTCCTGCTCGTTTGTATCGATTTAAAAAACAAAGTTTACTTTTTGTTAAATAGTATTTAGAAACGGTAAAATATTATTTTAGAAATATGCCAATAAAATGGCATATTTTTGTTGTGTTATAAGTGTTCACTTGACACTTTTAAGATTAAGGTATATATTGCAAGTGTAAGTTGGACACTAGTAATTTACACTTTGATTTTTCTCATCCTTTTGAAAAAAGAATGGTAAACACCAAAGCGTAAAAGATCTTTGACAATTGCCCGCCAAGTTACAAGCGCTTTGGGTAACTCGGCATAACTAAGTCACTAAGGAGTGCTCATCATGAAAAACATTCATCTGCTCGTCATTGATCCCCAAAACTCTTTCTGCGATATTCCTGGGGCTGAGCTTCCGGTTCCCGGTGCCAACGATGACATGAATCGTCTGGCGATTTTGATTGGTCGCATTGGCCGAAAAATCGAGGATATTCACGTCACCCTGGATAGCCACCGTCTGGTGGACATCGCACATCCCGTCTGGTGGCGTGACCAAGCCGGTAACTCTCCGAATCACTTCACGCTCATCTCCGCCGCCGACGTCAAGAGCGGTCGGTGGACCACCCGCATCCCCGGTTTTCGCCAGCGCAGTCTGGAGTATCTGGAGACGCTGGAACGGGACGGCAAATATCTGCTGTGCATTTGGCCGCCGCATTGCCTCATCGGCACCAGCGGTCACAATGTGCACCAAGGCCTGAACGAGGCCTTGCAGAAGTGGTCCGAGGAGAATTTCGCCATGGTGGATTACGTGACCAAGGGTTCCAACCCTTGGACCGAACACTATGGCGCGATGCAGGCCGAAGTGCCGGATCCCGCCGATCCGGGCACTGCTCTGAACGCCAACTTCCTGCAGATGCTTTCCGAAGCCGATATCGTGCTGGTGGCGGGGGAGGCTTTGAGCCATTGCGTCAAAGCGACCGTCGATCAGATCGCCGACAACATCGGTTCGGAACACATCAAGAAGTTCTTCATCCTGACGGACTGCTGCAGCTCGATTCCGGCGGTTCCCGGTGGCCCCGATTTTCCGAAGATCTCCCAGCAGTGGCTGAAGGAGATGGAGAAGCGTGGCATGACGTTGGTCAAATCCACGGATTTCATGGTCTAATAACACTGAAAATAGGAAAGGAGAAAGATCATGCCACGGTTACTCATGGAACAGCAACAGATTCGAGGAATGCAACAGTTCAAATTTTCCGGTGTTCGCACGGAGAACTTGGGCGCTACCGAATACACTATCGTGACCATCGCGGTGGACGAGAGCGGGTCGATTTCCGGTTTTGAGGGTGACTTGCTCAAATCCTTGATCGCGGCGGTGGAGGCTTGCAAGAAATCGCCGGCTTCGGACAACTTGCTGCTGCGTGTGATCAAGTTTTCTACGATGTGGACGGATGGAATTATGGAAATCCATGGTTTCAAGCCGCTGACCGAGATCGACCCGGCTAATGATTACGGTGATTTTCAGCCGGGTGGATGCACCCCCTTGTACGATGCTACCTTTTCCGCGGTCGCCGCTACTGTGTCCTACGCTGAGAAGTTGACGACCGATGATTTTGCGGTCAATGGCATCGTTTTCGTCATCACGGATGGAGTGGAATTTGGTCATCGGTCGGTGGCCAGTCCTGCCATGATCAAAGCGGAAGTTCAGAAGGCCATCAGGGGTGAGGGGATCGAGTCGCTCATTACCGTTCTCATTGGCATCAATGCCAGCAACTGCCGGTCGGAGCTGCAGGCGTTTCAACAGGATGCCGGCATCGACCAGTTCATCAATGCTGGTGATGCCAACAAATCGAATCTGGCCAAGCTCGCGCGTTTCGTCTCTCAGTCGGTTTCCAGCCAGTCCCAAGCGTTGGGAACCGGTGGACCCAGTCAGACGATTTCGGCCACCATCTGAGTTGATTTATTTCACGATTCACGGGGGGAGATGGCGTTGCCTTTCCCCCTATTTTTTTAGGAGGTCACCATGCGTTTTTCGGCTGATCATTACTTTCATATTGGGGCGTTGCATTTGTCCAATGGTAAACCTTGTCAGGATTATGTGGATGTAAAAAATTTGGGAACTTCGATGATAGCGGTCCTTTCTGATGGATGCTCTTCTGGCGGGAGAACTGATTTGGGTTCTCGTATGGTAGTTTTGTCCGGTTTATTGGCAATGGAAAAAGCTATGGCAATGGAATCATCCCAGCGGGTGGAGTGTTTTTTGAAAGAACAGTCCGAACTGTTGAATAAAAGTAAATCATTGTTATCTTTAGATGTTTCAGATTTACTGGCTACTTCCGTTGTGTTGCAGGTTTCCGATTATGGCGCGGAAATTTATGTTCAGGGGGATGGAGCTATAGTTTTCAAATATCGGAATTCGGCGATGCGAGTGCTGACATTTTCTTGGGAAAATAATCAGCCGTATTATCCTGCCTATGGGTTGTTAAACTCAGCTGATTTTTATGCGGTTCACAGCGCGACGCCGATGACTCAAAGTGAGTATCGGATTGATGATACTGGGCAGGTGGTTTCAGTTGAAAATCGTGTTTTCAAGATCTCTGAGATTTGTCCGTTGTTGCATTTAAGTTACTCTTTGAAAGAGCTTGGTGATGATTTGGAATACATTGCAATTTTTTCCGACGGTTGTGAGCAGTCTGAAGGAATGAAATGGTTGGATTTGATTCAAGAATGTTTAGCGTTTAAAACTGTTAAAGGAGATTTTTTGAAAAGGCGCATGATTCGTCTTCTCAAAAATATGATGCAAAACGGACAAAGAATTATGGATGATATTTCTGTGGCGGTGATTCACATCACCAGAGAGGACGGTGATTAGCCATGGCCAAGAATCAATCCAATCAGAAGGTTTTACTGGATGGTGGTAATCAAATTGTTCTTCGTCAGGAACATTATTTGGTGACCGGTGGAGAGGCTTCACTTTATCGTGTGGGTGGAATAATAATTAAAATTTATACTGACGAAATGAAAATGAGACGGGATCATATGGATGATAAAATCCGTCTGCTGATGAAGTTGAATCATCCGTATATTGTGGCACCACTTGGCCTTGTCTATGCTGATGGGGGAAATAGCATCGGCTATTACATGAATTACGTTCAGGGTGAGCCGTTTTCTCGGGTTTTTACCAATGCTTTCTGGCAAAGGAACAAATTTACCGTTGCTAATGTTTCGAAGTTGGTGGAGAAGATGCGTGATTTGATGATTTATGTGCATTCCCAAGGATTTTCCATGGTTGATCCCAACGAAATGAATTGGCTGATGGTTTTTAACGGTAAAGGAAATCCGGAACCGAGAATCATTGATGTTGATTCATGGTCGAACACTCGGTGGCCGGCCAAAGTTATTATGCCGTCTATTCGGGATTGGCACAGTAAAGATTTTGGAGAAATGTCGGATTGGTTCGCCTGGGGTGTGGTGACTTTTCAATTGTACACTGGGATTCATCCATATAAAGGGACATTGGTCAATTATAAGATGTCTGATTTGGAACAACGGATGAAGGATAACGCGTCGGTTTTTTCCGGTGGGGTTCGTTTGAATCGGGCTGTTCGTGATTTCTCTAAAATTCCAGCTGTTTTATTGCAGTGGTATGAAGAAGTTTTCCAAAATGGAAATCGGTCCATTCCGCCATCTCCTTTCGCAACTTCCGTTAAACCGCGTTCGTCCGTTCAGAGTCCGATGGTGATTTCTCCTTCTACCGGTGCCTTGCGTTTGGATAAAATTTTGTCGGTGCGTGGAGATGAATTGATTAAGGGGTTTTTCTGTGGGGTAGCGTTGGCACAATCCGGGACACTTTATGAAATTTTTTCAGGCAGAAAAATCGGCAAAGCCAGTTCTTCGTTAGTGGAAATTGTGCAGTTTGCTAGCGGTTGGTTGAAGGTTGATGTGGAAAACGGGGAATTGACTTTTTCATACATTGATCGAACCAGTCTGGCGGAAACTGCCTTGAATTTCCATTTAAAAAAAGGTGCCTGTGTATCTTTTGAAAATCGTCTCTTTGTTTTATCATCGGGGTTATTGGTTGAGGTGTCGTTGAGATTTTTGTCAAAGCCGATTCTGTTTGTGAAAAATAATTGGCAGGTTTTAGAGAGTGCAACGGAAATGATGTTTACGTGTTTTGTGGAAAATGTCATGGGGGCAAAGTATTTGTTGATACCTTTTGATGAATCATCACTGGCTCATTTACGTGTTAGAGAGTTGGACGGTGTCCGGGTGATTCAGGCCAGGCATGGCAATCGTTTTGTGGCATTAACCGTTTTGGATAAGCGAGGTGATTATTATTCAGTTGAGTTGGTCTTGTCTGCTGATTGCACCAGCTATTCTTGGAAACAGGAACTGGTTGATTCTCCTGAATTAAATATCGTGGTATTGCCGAAACGGGTGTGTGCCAGGATCATAGAGGATTCTTTTCTGGAAATTTTTGTCCCCGGAACGGATGTTTGTCGGAAGCTTGAGGATAGTAACATTTCCGGATTGATGTCCTTGTTCAATGTCGGCGATAAGGTTTGTTGTTTGTGGCACAACGAGCTTTATTCTTTGACAATGAAGTAATCAGGGGGTGTTCGATTATCACTTACCCGAAATCAAATGGTTTCGGGTTTTTATTGCAGGGATGTTTTAATAGTGTCTACTTGACACTATTTTTTTAATACTATACAATAAAAGTGTCCTGGATACACTATTGGGACAGGAGTGGTTCTTTGACAATTGTAAGTTTTAATCCAACTGATAAGGAGGTGGGTTATGGAAAATCATCCAATTCGTTCGTTACTGGACATGGATTATTATAAATTCACGATGGCTTATTTGGCTTATTGTTCTTTTCCTAACGTTCCAGTTGAGTTTGCTTTCACCAATCGTAGCAAGAAGGTGAAACTGGCGAAATTTATTAATCAGGACGAGCTGGAGCAAGAAATTGCTCATGTGCGTAGTCTGACTTTTCATGAAGATGAAATTTCTTTTCTGCTTTCAACCGGTAATTTTGAGGAAGCGAAGCTCCGTGCATTTCTTGGTTCGGTGCAGTTGCCCAATGTTAATGTCAGTATTGTGGACGATGATCTTGTGATTGAAACGGAAGGTCGTTGGCAGGAAGTGAGTCTTTGGGAAACTTTGATTCTGTCCATCGTCAATGAACTTTATTATCGGTTCTACCTGCGTTCGATGTCTTCCGCGGAACGGTCCGCTCTTTATGAAGAAGGTCTGTCACGATTGGCTGCGAAAGTGAAAATCTTGAAAGCTCATCCGGAAATTTCTTTTGTTGACTTCGGAACGCGCCGGCGCTTCAGCCACGATTGGCAGTATAAGGTGTTGGAGGTTTTGAAAAAAGAAGTTCCGCAGTCGTTGGTTGGGACATCGAATGTTTACATGGCCCAGCAATTGGGATTGAAACCGGTGGGCACTTTCGCTCATGAAATGGATATGGTGTTTTCCGGCATTTTCCGTGACAAAGCCAATGGCATTAAAAATTCCCACAATCAGGTTTTGGAGTATTGGTGGAAGATGTACGGGAAAAATCTGTCCATTGCTTTGACGGATACCTATGGCAGCAAATTCTTTTTCGAAGATATGAGCCATGAGCAAGCGATGAATTGGAAAGGTTTGCGTCATGATTCCGGTAATCCGTTTTCTTTCGCCGAAGCAGCCATTGCTTTTTACCGAAAGCAGGAGATCGACCCTTTGAACAAAGTTATTGTTTTCAGTGATGGTCTGGATTTGAATCAGATTGTCGCTTTGCATGAACATTGTAAGGGCCGGATACAACATTCGTTCGGTTGGGGAACAAACCTCACCAACGATCTTGGTATTCCAGCGCTTTCGTTGGTTATGAAAGCGGTGAAAGCCAATGGTTACGGAACGGTCAAGTTGAGTGATAACATCGCCAAGGCGATTGGTTCGCCAGCTGATATCGTGATGTTCAAAAACATTTTCAACTATAACGAAAACTTCTTTGAAGTTTGTCGTTATTGAAAGGAGCTTGCTATGTTTATCGTCAAAATGTCGACGGTTGTTGAATCGTTGGTAGAAAAAGCGAAGGAGTTGGGAGCAGGCTGCGATAAAGTGTTCGTGGCTGTTTCCGGAGGTGTCGATTCGGCAGTGGTGCTTATGATTTTGATTGAAGCTTTCGGCGCCGATAAGGTGGTCGGGCTTTTCCGCAATATCAAGAATAAGCCGGGGCATCGGGAAGATGTGTTTGCACTGAGTAATCATTTTCCTTTTCACCTTTTGGATATTGATGCCAATAATCTTTACGAAGAATTCTTGGCCAGGTGTAAGGAATCTTTTCTAAATAGTGGTTTGCCTTGGTATGATGAAGGTAGTGACGAAGCTTTGGATCATCATTGGAATAATGCCTATGCTTCTTTAAAGTCTCGTTTCACCACTCCCATGGCGGGTTTTATTTCCAAAGCAATTGATGAAGGGCATGGTCGTATCTTTGGAACCGGCAATGCCGAAGAAGACGTTCTGTTGCGATACTTCGACAAGTACGGTGACGGGGCGGTTGATAACAATATCATTAACGGTCTCACCAAGAGTGAGGTTCGTCAGCTGGCACTTTATTTTTCCGATAAATATCAGTGTCAGGTTCTTTACAAAATTGCCTATAAACTTCCGTCCGCCGATTTGTATGGAACCGGCGACGCTCACAATGACGAAGCCGAACTCAGTTCCTGGGCCAAAGCGATGGGATATGATTTGTCCTTGTCCTATGGCAGTCCTCAGCAGGAAGGAAACATCGCTTGGGTGTTGAAACAAAACATGGATCGTGGTGTCATTACTGGTGTTAATGAAAACACGTCTTCGGCGGAGCTTCAAAAGTTGTTTTCCTACAGCGAAGAGGAATTACAACTGATAGATGTTATTCGCCGGTTGGAAAAAAACAGTCGGCACAAAGTCTTGTCTCCGCCAGGCTTGCCGCGTCATGAGTTGCGGGAGCGGGGATTTGTTGATTGATTATACAAGTCAGGTCTTGATTTCAAATCGAGACCTTTTTTTATTAAATTTTTTGATGATATGGTGAAGAAATTTTTTGTCGGCAGTGTTTAAAAATCTTTTAGGAATGATGAGTGCTTGGCTGGCGTTCAGATGAAAATAATAATAGTAACGATTTTCGGTAATGCGATTTAAATCTTTCCAGCTGACATCATAGCTTTGTTCACGCCAGGTAATGCTAATATTTTTTTCAGAAAAGGTGTATGTTTTTTCATCTAAAAATTTCTGAGTTTGGCTGATTTTGGAAATCAATTGAAACAGAATTCCCAGGCCTAACCATAAGATAATAATTCCGGCGCTGGCTAATAAAAAGCTGATAACTTTATCGTTGTTGGGATATTGTTTTTCTAGAACTTGAAAAAATAAAAATAAGCAGGCGAATAATAATAGATAAATCGGATAGTTGTGTAGGAAATTATTTCCAACAAAATAACGCAGATCCCAGGTGTTTAATTTGATTGATACTTTTAGTTCGTTCATATTATTGTGCTTATGGCTGTGGATAAATCGGAAAATCTTTACGTTAATTTCACCTTCATTTTGCTATAATAATCTTACTTAAAAGAAATGTAAAAGACAACAGCATGTTCTCAAAAATTTATTCTTGCTCAACTTTTGGATTGACGGCATCACTGGTGGAGTGCGAGGTTGATATGCGTAACGGTGAGCCGAAGATTTTCCTGGTTGGTTTGCCAGATGTGGCCGTGAGAGAAGCGATTCAACGTTTTATCTCGGCCATTAAAAACTCGGATTTTTTGTATCCCTATGACAAAAGATTAACCATTAATTTAGCGCCGGCGCATTTGCCGAAAGAAGGTACTCATTATGATTTAGCGATGGCGGTGGGTGTTTTGTTTAATTCTTTTAGTATTCCTTTTGATTCAAGAAAGAAGATGTTTATCGGTGAACTGTCTTTGGATGGTAAAGTGAAGCGGATTAACGGTTTGATGCCCATGCTGTTGTTTGCGAAAGAAAATGGTTTTGAAGAAATGTTTGTTCCGGCCAGTAATGTTTCTGAAGCAATGTTGGTTTCCGGGGTGAAAATTTATCCGGTGCGTACTTTGCGAGAATTAATTATGCATTTGCTTGATGAGCGTCCAATCAAAGCATATAAAGGTGGTTTGGATTTGAAAAAATATCAAAATGAAGTTGATTTGGGCGATTATGATTTTAAATATGTGCGTGGTCAGTGGGAGGCGCGACGTGCTTTGGAAATCGCTGCTGCTGGTGGTCACAATTTGCGTTTAATTGGTTCGCCGGGAGCGGGCAAGACTTTCATGTCGCGTGCTTTGTTGGGAATTTTACCGGATTTGAGCGAAGCAGAAATTATGGAGTTAACCAAAATTTATAGTGTGGCTGGTTTACTTAGTGAAGAAGAACCGATTGTCACGCGCCGCCCGTTCCGGGCGCCGCACCATTCGGTGTCGGCCGCCGCCTTGATTGGCGGCGGGCGCGTGCCTAAACCTGGTGAAATTACTTTGGCTCATCGCGGTGTTTTATTCCTTGATGAATTTGCGGAATTTCCTCGGCCGGTTTTGGAAGCGATGCGTCAGCCTTTGGAGGACGGTTTGGTTTCCATTGGGCGAGCGCGGGGTCATTTGATTTTTCCGGCACGGTTTTCTTTGGTGGCGGCGCAAAATCCTTGCCCTTGCGGTTATTATGGAGATCCGCATACCCGTTGCACTTGTTCAGCTAATCAGCTGTCGTTGTATCGCAAGAAAATTTCCGGACCGTTGTTGGATCGGATTGATTTGCATCTTCATATTTTACCCGTTAATACTAATGATTTATCCAGTAAACAAATTGATGCGGAAAGTTCTGAGGTTTTGCGTCAACGGGTGAGTGCCGCGCGACAAATTCAACAGGCGCGTTTTCAGAAATTTAATATTTTGAATAATGCTGAAATGGGCAGTCGCTTGGTCCGGGAATTTTGTAAATTGGATTTAGTGGCGGAAGAATATTTGCAAAAAATGATGGATCAACTTCATCTGTCGGCCCGAGCTTATTATCGGATTTTAAAAGTGGCGCGGACCATTGCAGATCTGTCCGGAGAAGTTTTAATTAACAAATCCCAGGTGATGGAAAGCCTGCAATATCGCTTGTGTGATTTGGACGAGACTAAAATTTAAAAGTGTGCTATCATGAAAACATATAAAGGATAGTGTAAAGTTTTGTTAAGAAATAAATTTTCACCGATTTCATTTTCTAAACTTCTATAACAGAAAGTGTGAAAAAAAGTTAAATTTTTAATTAATTTTTTGTTAATTAAAAATTATTATTTTCCGTTTCTTTTTCAAATAGTAGTTTAACCCTTTATTTATAAGGGCTTTGTTGCTTTCCGGTGCTTGCTTGACAAAGCAAAACTTATCCTATATTATTCCTATTGCTTGAACATTGACAATTAAAAAGTGGTAAATCCATACAGTAAAAAAAATTAGAATTTTGAGTTTTATTTCTCAATTATAGTAAAATAACCAAATCAACTTTCAACAGAAAGTTCTGCTGAGAGTTTGATCCTGGCTCAGGATGAACGCTGGCGGCGTGTCTAAGGCATGCAAGTCGTACGAGATCCGCGTATCTCACTCGGGTAGATTTATTAGCTTCGGCTTTTAGTCTCCCGAATGAGGTACGTGGTGAAAGTGGCAAACGGGAGAGTAACACCTTAGTAACTTACCTTAAAGATGGGGACAACTTGCCGAAAGGCGGGCTAATACCCAATGTGCTATTGTTTTTTAAGAGATAATAGTAAAGCTTCGGCGCTTTAAGAGAGGCTTAGGTCCTATCAGCTAGTTGGTGAGATAATAGCCCACCAAGGCTTCGACAGGTAGCGGGTGTGAGAGCATGACCCGCCCCACTGGGACTGAGACACGGCCCAGACTCCTACGGGAGGCTGCAGTCAAGAATCTTCCTCAATGCGCGAAAGCGTGAAGGAGCGACGCCGCGTGAAAGATGAAGCCCTTCGGGGTGTAAATTTCTTTTTTCAGGGACGAACAAATGACGGTACCTGAAGAATAAGGGGCTGCTAACTTCGTGCCAGCAGCAGCGGTAATACGAAGGCCCCAAGCGTTATCCGGAATTATTGGGCGTAAAGAGTCTGTAGGCGGTTAGGTAAGTTAACGGTTAAAGCCCGGAGCTCAACTCCGGAACAGCCGTTAATACTATCTGACTAGAGAGTGGGAGAGGACAACGGAATTGCCGGTGTAGTAGTAAAATGCATTGATATCGGCAGGAACACCAAAAGCGAAGGCAGTTGTCTAGAACATTTCTGACGCTGAGAGACGAAAGCGTGGGGAGCGAAAGGGATTAGATACCCCTGTAGTCCACGCCGTAAACGATGAATGCTAGGTGCTGGGAGTTTCGACCCTCTCAGTGCCGGGTAGCCAAGTTAACACCTTAAGCATTCCGCCTGGGAAGTACGGCCGCAAGGCTAAAACTCAAAGGAATTGACGGGGACCCGCACAAGCGGTGGAGCATGTGGTTTAATTCGATGGTAAGCGAAGAACCTTACCAAGGCTTGACATCTTCGGAAGTCTCTGGAAACAGAGATGTGCCCTTCGGGGAACCGGGTGACAGGTGCTGCATGGTTGCCGTCAGCTCGTGTCGTGAGATGTACGGTTAAGTCCGGCAACGAGCGCAACCCTCGTCCTGTGTTATATTTCTCACAGGAGACTGCCAACTTTAAGTTGGAGGAAGGTGAGGATGACGTCAAATCAGCATGGCCCTTACGCCTTGGGCTACACACGTGCTACAATGGGTAATAACAACGGGTTGCCAAACCGCAAGGTGGAGCGAATCCCTTAAATTTACCCTCAGTTCAGATTGAGGTCTGCAATTTGACCTCATGAAGTCGGAATCGCTAGTAACCGCGAATCAGCCACGTCGCGGTGAATACGTTCTCGGGTCTTGTACACACCGCCCGTCACGCCAAGAGAGTCGGTAATGCCCGAACTATGTTGTATAACATAGGAAGGCAGGATCGATGATAGGGGCGAAGTCGTAACAAGGCATCCGTAGCGGAAGCTGTGGATGGATCACCTCCTTTTTAGGGAGACTTCCTTTTATTAGGAATGTCGGTACTATCAAATGGATGGTATGGCTTTACTGTTTGGGTTACCACTTTTTAGTTGTCAATAAGCAATCGCAAGTATGAGGGGCGATTAGCTCAGTTGGTTAGAGCGCAACACTGATAATGTTGAGGTCCCAGGTTCGATTCCTGGATCGCCCACCGCGTGTCTTGCGCTTTAAATTTTGAATAGCAGCTTTTGGCTGCTTTTTTGTTTGACTACTGACCGTGTCCGCCATAGTCCGACGTGTACATCGAAGCCGAAAGGCGAAGATGTAAGGACGATGGTGGATGAAGATGATTTAGGATATGATGAATATGATTAAAATCATATTTTTTTTTTGTTTTGGTTTTTTTTGTTGGAGTCATCCTGGAGAAATTTGCATTTATTAGTATATTAATAATATAATAAAAAAGTGAAAAATGATTTTTGCTGAAAATCAACCCATCAACGAAAGGATATTGCTATGCGGAAACCACCGGATTACAAGTGGGTATGTCGAATTTGTTATGAAGAGCTTTGGGTGGACAAGGATATTGCGCTTGCTCAAGGTTCTGAAAAATGCCCAGAGTGTGGGAGTGAAATGGTTGGAAGTCCGATTGTTCATCGAGGACCTATTCCGGATGATCCTTTTAAAAAGTATTAATTATTTTCTCGTTTCAGAGGAATGTCATTGTCATTCCTTTTTTTTTTTATTTTAATAAGCGGTCAAAAAAAGACCCCGGGCGTAAGTGCACGGGGCGGGTGTGAAGTGGTTGGCAGCTGTCCCTAGTATTGCGGACGGTTGTTGATGATGATGGACTCGAGGTCCTCTTCGCCGGGTAGGCCGGAGATGGCCAGCTTCCCGAGAGCGTCAACTTGTTCTTGATTGCAGGCCAGAATGTCGTTGCATTCCATGCGGGGATAGAGCATGGGCTCGCTGGCTTCTCCCGGCAGGCACCGCCGCATCTGTCCTTTGATGAGGGGGACGACGAGGACGGTGACGGTGGGCGATTCGTTTTCGTGGCGTTGTTTGTCACGTTTGCGACGGCGGACTTTTTCCACGATTTCTTTGATTCTCTGTCCGATGGATTCTTGTTCCAACGCTTCTTTGTAGCATTGGGCTACCCTCAGTGCGTTGGCCATGCGCCGGGCGGAAATTTGGTTTTTTTTCGGTGTTCATTCTCCCTCTCCTTTTGTGCCCAAACTTTGTAGCTTAGACGGTTGATAGTTTTTTGAAAAACCATCAAAACTATAAATGTTTTTGAGCTTTTTGTCAACTTCTTTTTTTTGAGATTTACGTCTATAATATTAGCGAAGCTTATTTTAATTTTTTAAAAATTATTTTATGGAAGATCAAAATCAACAAGAAAAGAAAGTGGTGAATGAAGTGTTTAGCAAAGAAGACATTGAAAAGAACAAAGTGATGGCGATTATTGCCTATATTATTTTCTTTATTCCTTATTTGGCTGCCAAAGATAGTAAGTTTGCAATGTATCATGCTAAACAAGGTTTGGTTTTATTTTTAGGAAGTTTGGCTTTATATTTAGCCTATTCTTTGTTGTGGAGAATTTTGCCTTGGTCCATGTGGAGTTTCTTAGGCACTTTATATTGGGTTGGCAGCTTGGTGGTTTTAGCTTTTGCCATTATCGGTATTATGAATGCTTCTCGTGGTGAAGCCAAAGAATTGCCAATTATTGGTCAATACGCGAAAAAATTTTAATTGATTCTTTAATTTATATCTCATGAAGATCTTATTGGTGGGGGCCGGCGGCATGCTCGGTCAGTCTTTAAATCGTGCATTTACTGGTACTAAATATGAAATTAAACCAACTACTCAGGAAACTTTAGATTTAACTGATGAGTTGGCAGTGCGAGCGATGGTTTTGGCAGAAAAACCAAATTTTGTAATTAACGCCGCCGCTTATACTAAAGTTGATGTGGCTGAAACGGAAAAGGATTTAGCGTTCGCGGTTAATGAGTTGGGCGTGGCTAATTTAGTTAAGGCTGTTCAGGAATTGGATATTCCGTTGATTCACTTTTCCACCGATTATGTGTTTCGTGGTGATAATGCCAAAGGATATGAAGAGCAGTCTATTGAATTTGGACCTTTGAATGTTTATGGTCAGTCAAAATTAGCTGGGGATTTTCAGATTATCAATAATTTAACAAAATATTATTTGATTCGTATTTCTTGGTTGTATGGAGAATTTGGACCTAATTTTGTGAATGCCATGTTAAATTTGGCGAAAACACAACCGGAAATTAAAGTGGTGAACGATCAAATAGGCCGTCCCACCTATGCTGAAGATTTAGCACAAATGGTTTATGGTTTGTTAGAAGGTTTTTATCCCTGGGGAATTTATCATGGGGTGAATGAAGTTAGTGGAGAAGTTCCTGGTATTTCCTGGTATGATTTTGCCCAAGAAATTTTTCAATTTGCTGATGTAAAAGTAAATTTATTACCGGTAGATTCCAGTCAGTTTGTGCGGCCTGCCAAGCGCCCGCCATATTCCATCCTTTTAAATACAAAATATCCAGCCCTTCCGGATTGGCGTGTTTCTTTAAAGCAACATTTGGATAGTTTAAAAAAATAGCAAGATTGCCTAAAATTATTTGGTTTGTCAGACTAGTCTTTTTTCTATATAATGGAAATAAGAGAGATTAAACAAAAATAAAATATATGACAGCGGTGAATCAGACTGTTCTTTCTGTAGGGTCACCCCCGGATGATTTTATTGATTATGGTGATTTGGAAAATATTCCTTTTTATCAGTTGGCTCAACAATGGAAAGATGCTAATTTAAAATCTTTAATGCAGTCACCTTTGACGGCTGTTTTGAATTTAAAAATTCATTTTGATCAAGTTTTTGATGATAATTGGCGTCGGCAGGCCGGCGAGTTTTTGTTGAACGAGTTGGCTTTTTATTTACGATTATCAGTTCTTCGGCCAAAAGCGGAGCAGTGGGAGAATTTGATTGATTCTTTGCCTCGGGGGAATGAACAGGTTTGGCAAAATTGGTTGCGTCGGCAAATGGTGCTTTTGTTAGAAATAGATGAAGAATTATTAAAAGCGGTTTATTATTATTATGCTCGTTATCGTAAGAAAGGCTATAACTTTGAAATGGCTGATTTGGTATCAGCTTATAATAATTTAAGTACTCAGGGTGGTTTTGTTTTGGATGATTTTAAAAAGGTGGCGGAATATTTTGATAATCTCCTTCAAAAACAAGGTGTTCTGGCGAATTGACATGATGATTTCTTTTCTATAATATAGTCCTTGTACTGCTTGTGATAGTTTTAGTGTTCACTGAAGCCATATTTGTGGTGTAACAAATGGGTGAAGGTGAATTCAATTTAAATCGTGGCTGGTTTAAATTTTTTTTATTTTTCTAATTTTCGAAACAATTATTATGCCTACTATTAACCAGTTAGTGCGCAAACCACGAACTCAGTCAAAGAAGAAGTCCAAGACTCCTGCTTTGCAATCCGTGTATAACACTTTGCGTCGAAAGGTAACTGTCTTGCCAATGGGCGCTCCGTTTAAACGTGGCGTTTGTGTGAAAGTTTATACAACCACTCCAAAGAAGCCAAACTCCGCTTTGCGTAAAATCGCTAAAGTGCGTTTGTCTAATGGACAGGAAGTATTGGCTTACATTCCAGGTGAAGGTCACAATTTACAAGAACACTCCATCGTTTTGTTGCGAGGTGGCAGGGTAAAAGATTTACCTGGTGTTCGTTATCATATTGTTCGTGGAGTTTATGACACTCAAGGTGTCGCGAATCGTAAACAAGGTCGATCTCTATATGGTGCTAAACGTGCCAAAAAATAAACCGTTAATAATCTAATCAGACATATTTATGCGAGGAAAAAAAGCTCCGGTAAGAGAAATTTTACCTGATCCAAAGTACAATAGCATCGTTATCGCGAAATTCATTAATTATACAATGTTGGATGGCAAGAAATCTATTGCCCAAGGTATTATTTATGATGCGATGGATGAGATCGATCGTCTTTTGAAAGAAAAGAAGATTGTGGGTGGTGAAACCATCAAAAATGCCCAAGAATTTTTGGATGTTTTGTTGGAAAAAGTCACTCCAATGGTAGAAGTTAAAAGCCGCCGTGTGGGTGGAAGCAATTATCAGATTCCTATGCCGGTGCGTGGCAATCGTCGTTATTATTTAGCCTTTACTTGGTTAATTGATGCCGCTCGAGCCCGTAAAGGTAAAGCGATGTATAAGCGTTTGGTGGAAGAAATGTTGGATTCCTATAACGGAACCGGTTCAACCATCAAGAAGAAAGAAGACGTTTATCGTATGGCTGAAGCTAATCGCGCTTTTGCTCATTTGGCCCGTTTTTAATTTAATTTTAAGCGAAAATAAAAAACTTTATGCCTAGACAATATCCTTTGGATAAAACTAGAAATATCGGTATCATGGCTCACATCGATGCCGGTAAAACTACAGTGTCTGAACGTGTTTTGTTCTATACCGGCCGTAATTATAAGATTGGTGAAGTGCACGAAGGTGCCGCCACCATGGACTGGATGGAGCAGGAACGTGAACGTGGTATTACCATTACTTCCGCTGCTACTACTTGTTTCTGGAAAAATTATCGTATCAATTTGATCGATACTCCAGGGCACGTGGATTTTACTGTGGAAGTGGAACGTTCTTTGCGTGTGTTGGATGGTGCAGTGGCGGTGTTTGATGCCTCTCAGGGGGTGGAAGCGCAATCCGAAACTGTTTGGCGCCAAGCTGATAAATATCATGTGCCAAGACTTGCCTTTGTGAACAAAATGGATAAGTTGGGTGCTGATTTTGTCATGAGTTTGAATTCCATTCGTGAAAAATTGACTGATAAAGCTTTTGCTTTGCAATTGCCGATTGGTCAAGAAGAAACTTTTAAAGGTTTGATCGATTTGATTACCATGAAGGCCTATCATTTTGAAGGTAAGAGTGGTGAAACTATCGTGGAAGTGCCAGTTCCTGAAGAATTAAAAGAATTGGCTGCTAAATTACGTTCTCAAATGGTGGAAACCGTGGTGGAAGTGGATGAAGCTTTGACCAATAAATATTTGGAAGGTAAGGAAATTACCGAAGATGAACTTCATGGCGCTTTGCGTAAAGGTGTCGTGGCTAATATTTTGTATCCGGTTTTGGCTGGTAGCGCTTTGAAAAATACTGGTGTTCAATTGATGTTGGATGCGGTGGTCAAATATTTGCCATCTCCTTTGGATGTTCCGCCAATGATGGGAACCAATCCAAAAACTGGTGAACAAGAAGTGCGTGAGCCGTCCGATGACGCTCCGTTGTCTGGTTTGGCTTTCAAAATTGCTACCGATCCTTATGTTGGTCGTTTAACTTTTTATCGTTTGTATTCTGGTAAATTGCAGAGTGGCACTTACGTGTTAAATGCTAATACCGGAAATAAAGAAAGAATTGGTCGTTTGGTGCGTATGCATTCCAATTCCCGAGAGGAAATTGAAGAAGCTTATGCTGGCGAAATCGTGGCGGTTATTGGTTTGAAAGAAACCCGTACTGGTCATACTTTGTGTGATGAAAAAGCCCCGATTATTTTGGAAGAAATTACTTTCCCAGAACCAGTTATTTCTTTGGCCATTGAACCTAAAACTAAAGTTGACCAAGAAAAGATGGGCGTGGCTTTGCAAAAGTTAGCCGAAGAAGATCCAACTTTCCGTGTCAGTTCCAACGAAGAAACCGGTCAAACGGAAATCGCTGGTATGGGGGAATTGCATTTGGATATTTTGGTTGACCGTATGAAACGAGAATTCGGTGTGGAAGCCAATGTTGGTAGCCCACGAGTTTCCTATCGTGAAACTATTACCCGCGAAGCCGAAGCTGAAGGAAAATATGTTCGTCAGTCCGGTGGTCGTGGTCAATATGGTCATTGTTGGTTAAAAGTTCGTCCTTTGAAGGAAGAAGGTTTGCACTTCCGCTTTAACGATGTGGTTAAAGGTGGTGTCATTCCTCGTGAATTTATTAACCCAATTGAAAAAGGTGTTAAGGAATCCTTGGTTAAAGGTATCTTAGCCGGTTATCCAGTGGTGGATATTGAAGTTGATGTTTTTGATGGTTCTTACCATGATGTCGACTCTTCCGAAGCGGCCTTTAAGATTGCCGGTTCCATGGCTTTTAAAGAAGCTTGTATGAAAGCCGGAATTATCTTAATGGAACCGATTATGAAGGTTGAAGTGGTTACTCCAGAAGATTACATGGGCGACATCATCGGCGATTTGAATAGTCGTCGTGGTCAGATTAATGAAATGACCCAACGTGGCACGGCTCGCGTTATTCACGCGGCAGTTCCATTGGCTTCAATGTTTGGTTATGCGACGGATTTGCGATCAAAATCTCAAGGACGCGCTAGCTATAGCATGGAGTTTGGTCATTACATTGAAGTGCCTCGTAATATCGCCGAGGAAATCATTAAGAAAAATCAATAAATACAAGGATTTTTCTCTCTTGCAAAAAAAAAATGATGTGTTATAATGGGAAAGAATTTTGCAAGGGTAACAAAAAAATAGTTTTTGTTTTTTTTGTTCTTATCTTAATCAATTAATTAAATATTAAACGTAAAACGTTTAACTAACTAGAAAGAAATAAATATGGCAGAACAATTTGATCGTTCTTTACCACACGTGAATGTGGGTACCATTGGTCACGTTGACCATGGTAAAACAACTTTAACAGCTGCTATTTTGCAGGTGTTATCTACCAAAGGCTTTGCTCCTAAGATGAAAAGCGTAGGCGAAATCGACTCCGCTCCTGAAGAAAAAGCTCGTGGTATTACCATTAATACCGCTCATGTGGAATATCGTAGTGAAACTCGTCACTATGCCCACATTGACTGTCCAGGTCATGCTGACTATGTCAAAAACATGATTACCGGTGCCGCTCAGATGGATGGCGCGATTTTGGTCGTGGCCGCTACTGATGGTCCAATGCCTCAGACTCGCGAACATATTTTGTTGTCTCGCCAAGTCGGTGTGCCTTATATCATTGTTTTCATGAACAAAGTTGATATGGTGGATGATCCAGAATTGGTGGATTTGGTGGAAGCCGAAATTCGTGAATTGTTAACTTCCTATAAGTTCCCTGGCGATACCACTCCTATTATTCGTGGTTCCGCTTTGAAAGCTTTGGAAAATCCAACTGACGAAGCTGCCGCTAAGCCAATTTGGGATTTGTTGAAAGCTTTGGATGAATATATTCCAACCCCACAACGTGATGTTGATAAGCCTTTCTTGATGCCGGTGGAAGATATTTTCTCCATTGAAGGTCGTGGTACTGTGGTGACCGGTCGTATCGAACGTGGTCAAATCAAAGTTGGGGAAGAAATTTCCATTATTGGTTTGAGTGAAGCTATTATCAAAACCACTGTTACCGGTATTGAAATGTTTAACAAGAGCTTGGATCATGGTGAAGCTGGTGATAACGCTGGTATTTTACTTCGTGGTACCAAGAAAGAAGAAGTGGAACGTGGCCAAGTTTTGGCTAAAACCGGTTCCATCACTCCTCATACTGAATTTGAAGCTGAAACCTATATTTTGACCCAAACTGAAGGTGGTCGTCATAAACCATTTTTCAGCGGTTATAAACCTCAATTCTTTATCCGTACTGCTGATGTTACAGGTGATGTAACCTTAGCCGAAGGAACTGAAATGGTTATGCCTGGTGACAATGTCACTTTGACTATCAAATTAATGGCTCCAGTCGCCATTGAAGAAAAGATGCGTTTCGCTATTCGCGAAGGCGGTCGTACCATTGGTGCTGGTTCTGTAACCAAAATTATTAAATAGTTTTTGATATCACTAATGCCCTTGCTGTCTAATGATGGCAAGGGTATAGTGGTTTTAAGAACCACTTGCAATATTTGAAGTTTTCGATTAAGATTAACTCAAATTTTTAAGTAATTTAACAAATGACTAAGAAAGAAACGAAACAACGCATCCGTATCAAGATTCGGGCGTACGACAACAAAGTCATCGATCAAGCTGCCAAGACCATTATTGAAACCGCAGCGAGAACAGGTGCTGTAGTGCAAGGTCCTATTCCATTGCCAACCAATAAAAAGATTGTCACTGTGAACAGTTCCACCTTTGTGCATAAAAATGCCAGAGATCAATTTGAATCTCGCACCCACAAGCGTTTGATTGATATTATCAATCCATCCGCTAACACTGTTGATGCTTTGATGAACCTAAGTTTGCCGGCCGGTGTTGATGTGGAAATTAAGTTGTAAGTATTAATTAAGTAGTAGTTATTTTAATTAACTAGTTTTATTAAAAAGAGCATTGGTAATCCAGAGATGGTAATGCCAGCGTGATTTTTGATAGAAAAGGATATACCCCCAACAATTTAAGCTAAGAAAATTACAATCATTGAGTGTTTGACGAGTGTTGAATATTTTTAGTTTATGATCGGGGCAATGTATCCTCGATTATTTTATTTATTAAAGAAAACGATTATGAAGTTCATCCTGGGCAAAAAATTAGAAATGTCGCATTTGTACAATGAAGCAGGACAAATGATGCCAGTGACTATTGTCAAAGCTGGTCCATGTGTCGTTACTCAGATTAAAAATGAGAAAGCTGATTCTTACAGTGCCGTTCAAATTGCCTTTACCGAGAAAAGAAAGGTTACAAAACCAATTGCTGGTCATTTAAAGAAAGCAGGCGAGAAAGTTTATCGCTATTTACGAGAATTTAATTTAAAAAATGCAAACGGTGAGACTTTTACTGTCGGCAGTGAAATCAAAGCTGATATCTTTCAGGCTGGCGACAAGATTAAAGTTGTTGGTACTTCCAAAGGAAAGGGTTTTCAAGGGGTAGTGAAGCGCCATCATTTTGCCGGCGGTCGTGGTAGTCATGGTGACAAGGACCAATTAAGACATTCCGGTTCCATTGGCGCCAAGGGTATTGCCCATGTTTTTAAAGGATCTAGAATGGGTGGTCATATGGGCGACGAACGTGTTACTATCAGTAATTTATCAGTGGTGAAAGTCGACGCTGAAAATAATTTGTTATATATCAAAGGTAGTATTCCAGGTGCGAGAAATGGCTTGGTGCGAATTATTGCCGCTTAATTTAATAAATGTTTGATGATAAATATATGCTTAAAGTAAATGTTTACAATGCTAAGGGGGCTGTCGTCAAAGAAAAAGAATTGAACGATAAGGCTTTCGGCATGGTTCCTAATGTGGCTTTGATTCACCAAGTGGTGCAAGCTCAACAATCCAGCGCTCGTCATCCTTTTGCGCACACCAAAACTCGTGGTGAAGTTTCCGGAGGTGGTAAAAAACCTTGGAAGCAAAAAGGTACCGGCCGTGCTCGTGCTGGTTCCACTCGTTCTCCATTGTGGGTTGGTGGTGGTACAACTTTCGGTCCTCGTAATGAAGAAAATTTCATTAAGAAGGTCAATAAAAAGATGAAAGTTCGCGCTTTATATATGTGTTTGGCCGATAAAGTCAGCCATGATAGCTTTTTGATGTTAGACCAATTAGAATTATCCAATATTAAGACTAAGGAAATTGTCCAAATTTTGAAAAACTTACCAGTTCAAAAAAAGACTTTGTTGGTTTTGCCAAAGCAAGATCAAAAAATCGTCAAAGCTTGTGACAACTTACCAAAAGTCAAAGTAATTTTGGCTGATTCTTTAAATTGTGTTGATGTTTTGAATTATGACACTGTGTTGGTATTGGAAGACGCGGTGGAAGTCATCGAAAAGACTTATAAATTATAATTATTTTAAGAAGATAAAGTTATGACTAAGAACATCGATACTAAGAAAAAATACAATATTAATGTCAAAGACATCGTGGTTGCTCCGTTTATTACAGAAAAAAGCAGCTTCTTGGCCGGTGACAATAAATATGTTTTCTTAGTGACTGCTAAGGCTAACAAGCCGGAAATTAAAAAAGCGATTTTGAACTTGTATAATGTGGTGCCAGTAAGCGTCAACATTATTTCCATGAAGGGACAAAAAGTTCGTCGCGGTAAAGTTGCTGGACAAAAGCAAGATTATCGTAAGGCGATTGTCACTTTGAAGAAAGAGGACAAGATCGATTTAATGCAATAATTTTTAATAAACGTTTAATCACAGATATATGCCTATTAAGAAGTATAAACCAACGAGTGCCGGCCGACGCGGTGCCAGCGTGGATACATTTGAGGATGTTACCAGCCACAAGCCGGAAAAAAGTTTGGTGCGTATTTTGAAAAAGAACAGTGGACGTAATGCTCAGGGTAAAATTACTGTTCGTCATCAAGGTGGTCGCGCTAAACAGTTTTATCGTTTAGTAGATTTCAAGCAAGATAAATATGATATTCAAGGCGTTGTCAAAACCATTGAATACGATCCAAATCGTAATGCTCGCATTGCCTTGATCGCTTATCGTGATGGTGAAAAACGCTATATCATTGCTCCTATGGGAATGGTTGTGGGTCAAGTGGTGATCAGTTCCAAAAAAACTGCTCCTATTGAAATCGGTAATCGTTTACCTTTGGACAAATTACCAATGGGTACAATGGTTTATGGTGTGGAATTAATTCCTGGTCGTGGTGCTAAATTAGCCCGCAGTGCCGGTACTATGATTCAATTCATGGCGATGGAAGGGAATACTGCTCAATTGAAATTACCTTCTGGTGAAGTTCGTTTGGTTCCTCGAACCAGCATGGCTTCCATTGGTCAAGTTAGTAATTTAGATTTTATGCATATTCGTTTGGGTAAAGCTGGTCGCAAACGATATTTGGGTATTCGTCCATCCGTTACTGGTAAGGCGATGAACCCGGTTGATCATCCACATGGTGGTGGTGAAGGTCATAATCCGATTGGGTTGCGCTTCGCTAAAACCAAATGGGGTAAGAAAGCGATGGGTGTTAAGACTCGTTTGCCAAAGAATAAGAGCAATCGTCAGATTGTCTCCCGTCGTAAAGGTAAATAATTAAATTAAGTTGATATAATATGACTAGATCATTAAAGAAAGGCCCTTACATTGATCCGAAGGTCCTACAAAAGGTCGCCAAACAAAAGCCAAATGATGGAACCATCAAGACTTGGGCTCGTGATTGCACGATTACTCCGGAAATGGTTGCTTATACTTTTGGTGTTCATAATGGTAAAGATCATTTACCAGTATTGATCACTGAAGATATGGTCGGACACAAGTTGGGTGAATTTGCTCCAACTCGCAAGTTTGTTAGCCATGGAGGAAAGGCGACTGCCGCTCCTACAGCTAGCAAAGCGCCAGCTGCTCCTGCCAAAGCTCCTGCTAAAGCTTAATCAAATTAATTGTTGATATATGATAATTAAAGCAACCTTAAATAATTGCCGCATGGGCTCACGAAAAGTGCGTTTAGTCGCCGATATGGTTCGTGGAAAAAAAGCCAGTGATGCAATCGCGATTTTACGCTTTGCTAACAAGCAAGCAGCTTTGCCACTCATTAAATTGATTCAAGCTGCGATGGCTGATGCTAAGCATAATTATAATTTGGATGATAAAGAATTTGTTATCCGAGAAATTTATGTAAATGAAGGTTTAACTTATAAGCGTTGGATGCCACGCGCCATGGGCCGTGCCACTCCGATTCGTAAACGTGGAAGCAATGTGGTAATCGGGTTAGAACCAGTTGCCAGCAAAGAAGGAAGCGTTTCTACGGAAGGGAAATCTGAAGAAAAAGTCGAGGTGAAAAAAGAAGTGAAGCGAGGTCGTAAACCGGCCGGCACTGTTGCCAAAAAAACGGTTGCCAAAAAGAGCCCGGCTACTCGCGCCACTCGTACTAAGAAAGCTGAAGATAGTAATAAATAATTGAATTAATATGGGTAAAAAAGTAAATCCAAAAGGATATCGTCTTAGCTCCATTTTCACCTGGGACTCAAAATGGTTTGCCCGCAAAAATGATTATAAGCGAGCTTTATCTTTGGATATTAAAATTAAAGATTTTTTACGTAAAGAATTAAAGAATTTTTCTCTTTCTAAAATTGGCATTGAAAAAACCGCTAATTCCATGGTGGTCAACATTTATACCGCTAAGCCTGGTGTCTTAATTGGCAAGGGTGGTGCTGGTATTGAAGAATTGAAAAAGAAAATTAAACATAATTTCTTTGCTAGTGAAAAAGTCAATTTGGAAGTCAACATTTTGGAAGTTTCAAAACCAGCTTTGAACTCAGAATTGGTTTTGCAAAGTGTGGCTGCTGAAATTGAAAAGCGCGTACCTTTCCGAAAAGTGATGAAACAAGCTATCGGTAAAGTGGAACGAGCTGGTGGTAAAGGTGTTAAAGTAGCTGTTTCTGGCCGTTTGAACGGTGCTGAAATTGCTCGCCGTGAAGTTTTAAGTTCCGGCAAGATTCCTTTGCAGACTTTAAGAGCTAACATTGATTACGCTCAGGGCGTGGCTAATACCATTTATGGTGTGATTGGCATCAAAGTTTGGATCTATAAAGGTGATGTTTTCGCTGGTGAAATTGTTAGTCAACAGGAAAGAGAAGACAACAGCGAAGGTCGCAACAAACGTACTGCTCGTCCTCATCGTAACGCGAAGAGCGAATAATTTTTATCATCTAAATAATCATTAATCAATAAATAATATGTTGATCCCTAATAAGGTAAAACATCGCAAGTGGCACAAAGGACGATCTCGCAACAAAGGCGTTGCCAGTCGTTCGTTGGATGTCAGCTTTGGCGATTTTGGCTTAAAGTCCATGGATTATGCCTGGGTGACTTCTCGTCAGATTGAAGCGGCTCGTCGTGCTATGTCTGGTTTTGTGAAAAGAACTGGTCAAATCTGGATTAGAATTTTCCCAGATAAGCCAGTGACTCGTAAAGGTGAACAATCAGTCATGGGTTCTGGTAAAGGAAGTCCAGAATTCTATGTCGCGGTCGTGAAACCAGGTACAGTTCTTATTGAAATTGGTGGCGTTCCAGAAGCCGATGCCAAAGAAGCATTGCGTTTGGCAGCCCATAAATTTCCTTTGCAAGCTAAGTTAGTTAATAAACATTAATTTCAATCAATATGAAAATGGACGAATTAAAAGACAAAAGCATTGATGAATTAAAAGATTTATTGGCTGAACAAGAATTGAAATTAAATCAATTGAAATTTAAGGCCGGTGTTCATCAATTAAATACCATGCATGAGTTCACAGTCGCTCGTCAGACCATCGCTCGAATCAAAACTATTTTGCGTGATAAAGAATTAAATAATATTAAATAATTTCCATATGGTAGAAGTTACTAATGTCAATAAGGAAAGAAGTTTTGAGGGATTGGTGGTGAGTGACAAGATGGACAAGACCGTGGTTGTCTTGGTTGAATCCTTCAAGATGCATCCTATTTACAAAAAACGTTTTAAAGTGAGCAAACGTTATAAAGTTCACAATGAAAATAATGAAGCGAAAGTTGGTAACATTGTTCGCTTCATTGAATGTCGTCCTTTAAGTAAAGATAAAAGATGGCGTTTGGTCGAAATCATCCGCGTTAAATAATTAAGTAAGAAGTATAATTAATATGATACAAGTTCAATCTTATATGTTGGTGGCTGACAATACCGGTGCCAAGCAATTGCAATGTATCCGTGTTTTGGGTGGCTTTAAAAAGCGTTACGCCCGTGTCGGCGATTTGATGACCTGCTCAATTAAAGAAGCTCAACCACATAGTATGGTGAAGAAAGGTGATGTGGTGCAAGCCGTCTTGGTTCGTACCAAGAAGGAAATCAAACGAGCTGATGGAACCGTGGTTCGTTTTGATGATAACGCAGCGGTGATTGTCGATAAGACAAGTAAAGAAATGAAGGGAACTCGCGTGTTCGGGCCGGTTGCTCGAGAATTACGTGCTAAAGGTTTCAGCAAGATCATTTCTTTGGCCCCTGAGGTTTTATAAATAATTTTAATAAGTGATCAATATGAAATTTAAAATTAAGAAGGGCGACGTCGTTCAAGTGATCGCGGGCAAAGATAAGGGTAAAGAAGGGAAAGTGACCCAAATCTTAGGAAAAGAAAACCGCGTTGTGGTAGATGGCGTTAACGTTTCCTTCAAACATTTGCGCGCTAAGCAAAGCGGGCAAAGTGGACAAAAGATTCAATTTTTCGCGCCCATGAATATTTCCAATGTTCAATTGTTATGTCCTAAATGCAAAAAAAATAGTCGAGTAGGCATTCAATTGACTGATGACAAGAAACGCGTGAGAATTTGTAAGAAATGTCAGACTGCGATCGATTAATAATTTAACAGCAAGTTTATGCGTTTAATGGAAAAATATAACAAGGAAATAGTACCAGCGTTAAAGGAAAAATTTGGCTATAAAAATGTCAACGCTGTTCCTAAAATTAAAAAAGTTGTTTTGAATGTTGGCATCAATTCCAATAAAAAAGAAGCGAAATTTTTAGATGTGACCGAAAGTGTGTTGACTCGCATTAGCGGTCAAAAACCAGTGAAAACTCGTGCTCGTAAATCTATTTCCAACTTTAAAATTCGTGAAGGAATGGTGGTCGGAATGATGGTAACTTTACGTGGTAAAAGAATGTATGATTTCTTGGATAAACTATTAAATATTACTTTCCCTCGCGTTCGTGATTTTCGTGGTATTAGTACCAGAATCATTGATAAGCAAGGTAATTTAAATTTTGGTTTCAAGGAATTTATTGCTTTTCCGGAAATCGGAGTTGATGAAGTAGAAAATATGCATGGGGTTGAGGTTAGTGTTCAAAGCACCGCTGGCAACAAAGAAGTGGGTGAAACCTTGTACCGCTTGTTAGGTTTTCCATTTAAAGATTAATAAAGTTAATTAATATTATGGCAACTAAAGCTCAAATTGCAAAGACATTTAAGCATCAGCCAAAATTTTCCACTCGAAAAGTGAATCGTTGCTGGCGTTGTGGTCGCCGCCATGGCTATTTAAGAGAATATGGTGTTTGTCGTATCTGTTTCCGTGAATTAGCGAATCGCGGCGAATTACCAGGTATTACTAAATCTAGCTGGTAAGGCTTAAATAAAATAATTAATTAAGAGAATAAATTTATGATAACTGATCCAATTGCCGACATGCTCACCAGAGTGCGGAATGCCAGCTTGGCTCACAAGCCAACAGTTGAAATCCCGTATTCTAAGTTAAAGTGGGAGCTTGCGCGCATTTTGAAAGAAGAAGGTTATATTAGCAATGTGGAAAAAGCGCAGGATGTGTTTCCAATTATCAAAGTTACTTTGAAATATTTGGATAACAAGAAATCCGCTATTTCTAAAATTACTAGAATTAGCAAACCAGGTCGTCGCGTTTACCGAAATTATAAAGATATGCCGGTGGTTTTAAACCGTTTGGGTATCGCTATTGTTTCTACTTCCAAGGGCATCATCACCAATAAGAAAGCCAGACAAATGAAAACCGGTGGTGAAATTTTGTGTGAAGTCGAATAAAGTGGGAATTTAATAATTAAGAATAAGATATATGTCCAGAATTGCTAAAAAACCAATTGCCATTCCGGCCGGCGTAGAAGTCAAGCTGGAAGGGGATGTGGTGATTGTGAAAGGACCTTTGGGAGAATTGAAACAACAATTACATCCACGAGTTTCTGTGACTGTCGATAAGGACAACAGCACTTTCAGTGTTTTCGTTAAAGACGAAACCAATGTCAGTGATAAAGCTTTGTGGGGTTTGTTTGCTCGTTTGATTCGCAACATGATTTTTGGTGTGGTCAAATACTTTGAAAAAACTTTGGAATTATCCGGTGTTGGTTACCGCGTTAATTTACAAGGAAATAAGTTGGTTTTTGCTTTGGGGTTTTCTCATCCTGTGGAATTTACTTTGCCAGAAGGCATTAAAGCAGAAGTCGCCAATAACAACATCAAAATTTTTGGTGTTGATAAACATTTAGTAGGTCAGGTCGCTGCCAACGTGCGTGCCTTGAAAAAACCAGAGCCATATAAAGGCAAAGGTATTAAGTATTCTACTGAAGTTATTCGTCGTAAAGCCGGTAAGGCCAGCGCTAAATAATTTTATTAAATAATAAGTAATCACTTATGAATATTAACAAACAGAAACAAGTGATGCGGGCACGACGTCATCGTCGGGTGCGCGCTAAAGTGACTGGCGCTGCCAGCCGCCCTCGCTTGTGCGTTTTCCGTGGCTTACGCACGATTTACGCTCAGTTGATTGATGATGAGAAAAGCGTAACTTTGGCTAGCGTTTATAGTCACGAATTGAAGGATTTTAAAGGAACTAAGGTGGAAGAAGCGATGGCTTTGGGCAAGTTACTTGCCGAAAAAGCCAAAGCATTAAAGGTCACAGATGTCGTTTTTGATCGCAGTGGTTATTTATATCATGGTCGTGTCAAAGCGTTAGCTGATGGTGCCCGTGAAGGCGGATTAAAATTTTAATCTTAATTAATCTCATATGGAAGAAGCTAAGAAAAGTAATCAAGAGAATAGAGAGAGAGGCAAAGGATTCGGTGGCCGTCGCAGTGGCGGTGGTGGCCGAGGTCCAGCGCGCGGTGCCAAAGCTGAAAAAGAATTTGAACAAAAAATTATTGATTTGGCTCGTGTTACTCGTGTGATGGCCGGTGGTAAACGTATGCGTTTCCGTGCGACCGTCGTTATTGGTGATCGTAATGGAACTATTGGTTTAGGAACTGCCAAAGGTGCTGATGTGACCATTGCCATCAACAAAGCGGTTTCTCAAGCTAAAAAAGCTTTAATTATAGTGCCTATTGTGAAGGAAACTATTCCTAATCAAGTCACTGTTAAATATAAGGCTTCCAAGATTTTATTAAAACCAGCTCCAGCCGGTACCGGAATTAAAGTTGGTGGTGTCGCTCGTATGATTATTGATTTGTCTGGTATTCCAAATATCGTTGGTAAGATTTTGGGTTCCAACAATAAAATCAATATTTCTCGTTCAGTGATGTTGGCTTTAACTAGTTTTAAAGTTGCTACCACTAAACCGGTGATGGTTGATGAAGAATCAATCAAGATTAAATCCAACGATGATATTGCCAAGATTGCCAAGGCCAAGAAAATCGTGGATAAATCCATTGAAAGTAAGGATAACGAATAGTTTAATAAATTAATTATATAAGCGTATGAAATTGGGTTTACATAATTTGTACCCTGGAGTCGGTTCAAAGAAGACGTCCAAACGCGTTGGTCGTGGCAATGCTTCTGGCAAAGGAACAACTGCCGGCCGTGGTGTTAAAGGACAAAAAGCTCGTACCGGCGGACGTGGTGGTTTAAAATTGATGGGCATGCGCGATTTGATGTTGAGCACTCCAAAATTGCCTGGATTTACCAGTTTTTATCCTCAAAATCAAGTTGTGAAATTAAGTGATTTGGAAAAAAACTTTAAAGCTGGTGAAATTGTTAATCCTTCAACTTTAAAGGCAAAAAAGTTAATTGTAGATTCTCAAAAACCAATTAAGATTTTAAGCACTGGCGAATTAAGCAAGAAATTGAGTTTTGAAGGTTGCTTGTTTTCTCAATCAGCCAAAGCTAAAATTGAAAGTGTCGGTGGCGAGATTAAAGAATAAATAGAAAAATATGTGGGACAAATTAAAACGTATTTGGAAATTGAAGGATCTGCGCAATAGCATTTTGTTTGTATTGGGAATGCTGGTGATCTATCGTTTCGCAGCTCATATCCCAATTCCTGGTATTAATTTTGAGAATTTGGATAAATTGTTAGGTTCCAATCAAGCTTTAGGATTTTTAGATTTGTTTTCCGGCGGTGGTATTCGTAACTTTTCCATTATGATGTTGGGCGTTGCCCCATACATTACCGCTTCCATTATCGTTCAACTTTTGACGATGATTGTCCCGAAATTGGAAGCTTTATCTAAGGAAGGTGAATATGGCCGAAAGAAAATTACTTCTTATACCCGTTGGTTAACCATTCCATTGGCGGTTATTCAGACTTTTAGTATGATTTCCGTTTTGCGTAATTCTCCTTATCAAGTAATTGATAATATGACTGCCTGGGCAATGTTTTTGGCTGTAATTACTATTACTGCTGGAACCATGTTCTTGATGTGGTTGGGTGAATTAATCAGTGAAAAGAAAATTGGTAATGGTATTTCCTTATTGATTTTCGTGGGTATTGTGTCGGCGTTACCAGGAACAATTCAATCCTTGATTGTGAACTTTGATAAATCACAAATCTTGAATTTAGTGTTGTTTGGGGTAATTGCCATTGCCACGATTGTTGGTGTGGTTTTCATTACTCAAGGACAACGTAATATTCCTATCAGTTATACTCGTCATATGAGCGGAAGCAAGGTTTACGGTGGGGTAAATACTCATTTACCGATGCGCGTGAACCAAGCCGGTGTGATTCCAATTATCTTCGCCATCGCGATGATGATGTTTCCTCCGATGATTGCTTCTTTGTTTGTTAATGCGAAAACTGCTTGGATTTCCGGTTTCGCGACTAGTGTTACTAATTTGTGGCAAAATCAGATTTTTTACACAGTGATGTACTTTGTCTTGGTAATTGCTTTTACTTATTTCTATACCGCTGTTATTTTCCATCCGGATAAGATTTCCGATAATTTGCAGAAACAAGGTGGTTTTATTCCAGGCATTCGTCCGGGACGTGAAACTGCTAACTATTTGCAGTATGTCAGTAATCGTATTTTGTTGGCTGGCGCTATTTTCTTAGGTTTAATCGCTGTCTTGCCGTTTTTGGTACAGGTTTTCTTTACCATTGGCAATGTCAGTTTAGGTGGTACCAGTTTGTTAATTGTGGTGAGCGTGGTAATTGAAATTATCAAGCAAATCCAAGCACAATTGGTAATGCGTGATTACGATCAAGTATAATTGAATTCTTGATATATAAAAAATCGTCCCGTTAATGGGGCGATTTTTTTGCGTTGTTGAATTGTATGACGAATATGATATTAGGATTCTTGTGTAGGGGCGAATAATTATTCGCCCTTTAATATATGATTATATATTATATGTAATTTGAAATGCCGTTCATGGTTTGTGTTTTTTAGAATGTGAAATGATGTTTTTTGTTTATAGGGCGAATAATTATTCGCCCCTACGGGAGAAAAAATAAATAATAAACATCATTACAATAAGTATGTAATGAATATCCACAGAGTTTTGCTAACACGTTTTTGTGTCTTGCCATCCTTAATCGTCTCATCTATAATTTATTTATCATCAAAAGGAGGCTGCGATGTGTACAAAAATAGAAAAAGGCGTTTGCACCCTTGGGGGTAGATTAAGTAAGCTTTTGGAGCAAGAATGTCAGGAGATTAAAGCTGCTTATGAAAAAATTGATGTGAATGTTTCGGCTGAGGTTCGTCGTAAATATGAAGAGGAGTTGCTTTCTCTACGTCGAAAAATCATGACTGATAGTCGCCTTTTACGGCGTAGTCTTCGTCATCATATGGTTTTGGTGGAGAAATACAAATACTGGCCGCGCTGGTGGCCTAAGCGTACTGAGTTGTCGCCGGGCTTGTATATTAACGAGAACGATGTTCACATGATGAAGATTCATAATCTGGCAATAGAGATTGAACGTCGTTATTATGACATCAAGGAATTGCGCTGTCGCCGTCAATATTTGGCGCGAGCTCTTAAGCGCTAATTGTGATTTTATCATCCCCGGTGGAAATGTCCGCCGGTTTTTTTTGTCTTGCCAGCAATCCTATTTCATTATACAATTTATATATTAGGAATTAACAAGCGTTATGAGCAAAGCGAGAGTCATTTTATTATTTGGGCCGCAATCCAGCGGTAAAGGAACTCAGGGGATGATGCTGGAGAAGTCTTTGAATCTTCCGCATATTTCCACCGGCCGTTTATTGCGAGTGCGCATGGATCATGATGTGATTTTTCGTGAATCATTTAATAATTTTGTGTTGCGCGGTGATTTAGTGCCGGATCAATATATTTATGAAGTTTTGTTTGAACGTTTGCGCCAGGCGGATTGTCAAAATGGTTTTATTTTAGATGGTTATCCGCGGAATATCACTCAAATTATGGCTCTGGAGGAATTTTTAGCCAATAATTTACCGGATTATGAGATTCTTATCTTTAATTTATTAATTCCTTTTGATAGTATTATTCAGCGAGTTTCTGGCAGATTCGTTTGTGGTGATTGTGGACAAACTTATAATATTTATTTGTATCCACCGAAAGCTCAAGGAATTTGTGATAGTTGTGGAGCTGAATTGGTGAAACGCGCCGATGATGTTCCGGAAATTATCAAAAATCGTTATGATATTTTTCAAAATCAAACAGTGCCAGTTTTGGAATATTATCAAAAAGTGGAAAAGGTCAAAATTTTTGATATTGATGGTGAGCAAACCATTGAGGAAATTTTTAAGAATATAATGTCTAAATTAAATGATTAGATTGAAGACAAAACAAGAAATTGAAGTTTTGCGTGAAGGCGGGAAGCTCTTGGCGGATATTTTAAAGCGCACGGCGGCGTTAGTGCGTCCGGGAGTGAGTACGGCGGAATTGAATCGTTTTGCGGAAAGTGAAATGTTGAAAATTAATGGTCGTCCGGCTTTTAAAAACTATAAAATTCCTGGGATTTTCCCTTATCCGGCTGGACTTTGCACCTCTTTGAATAATGTAATTGTTCACGGGATTCCTTCGGACAAAGTGCTTTTGCAAGAGGGCGATATTATCAGTTTAGATATTGGCATGGAATATAAAAAATTATACACTGATATGGCCATGACCGTGGCGGTGGGGAAAGTTTCAGCGGAAATAGAAAAATTAATTAAAGTCACTCGAGAATCTTTGTATTTGGGAATTGATGCCATGAAAGTCGGTGGAAATTTAGCAGATATCGGTCGCGCTGTGCAAAATCATGCGGAAAAAAATGGTTATGGTGTGGTGCGTGATTTGGTTGGTCATGGTGTTGGTTATGATGTTCACGAAGCCCCGCAAGTGCCTAACTATCTTACCAGTGCTGCGCAGAAAATTAAGTTGGAACCGGGTTTGGTGATTGCCGTGGAACCGATGTTGACCATGGGTGATTATGAAACCATTAGTTTGCCGGATGGTTGGGCGATTGCCACGCGCGATGGTTCTTTGTCCGCTCATTGGGAACATACCTTGGCGGTGACCGAAGACGGCATCATTATTATTACTGAAGAATAAATTATGAATTATTTGGGCATAGATTACGGTGATAAATTTGTGGGTTTGGCTTTAGCCAACAGTGATTTAAAATTGGCGGTGCCTTTGGCTTTGATGGAAAATACTGGTATTACGGAATTGATGGTGAAACTGGCTAGAGTTATTAAGGATTATCAAATTAAGGAAATTGTTTTGGGTTGGCCGCTTTGGCATAATGATCAACAGTTAAATGAAGTGGAGAAATTCAGAAATAATTTAGCTGAGATTTTTCCGGCCGAACAAATTAAAGTGGCAGATGAAACTTTAACCAGTAAAATGGCTGATCAGTTAATGGCCGAAACCAAGAAACGTGGCGCGCAGCGCCAGGACGATGTGGCGGCGATGTTAATTTTGCAGTCTTATTTGGATAACTTATGTTGCAATTAGAATTTTTAAGTGCGGCCATTCCGTTGTTAAAAAGGCCGGCTAATAAAGATAACCAAATAGCGGTTTTGTTTACTGAGAAATATGGGAAGGTCAGTGTTTTGTTGCAATCCGGTCAAAAAATCAGCAGTAAATTAAGTCCGCATGTGGAGCCCGGTGGGGTTTCGGAGGTTTTATATGTTCAGGGAAAAAACATTAAACGATTGATTGGTTCCAAACAAATAAAATATTATCAGAATATTTGGGAGGAGTATGATAAACTGGCAGCTTGTTTATATTTTTTTGAAGTTTTCAATCAATTGGTAAAAAGTGATTATCCGGATTCGCAGTTGTATCAGTTGTTAAAATATTTTTTAGAAACTTTGAACAATGCTAATCTTAAGGATGGTTTTGATAGTCAGTTTTTTACCGCGCTGATGATTTATCGTTTGTTATATTTGCTGGGTTTTCAATCTTTCGGTGGAACTTGTCAGCATTGCCAAGCAGATCTTTCCACGGACGCTTACTTTGTGTTTGAGCGTGGTGAAATCCAATGCGAGGAATGCGCGCGGGGCGTGGGCTTGCGTGGAAAAATTCATTTGCCGGAAAACTTATTGGATATTTGCAACCAGTTGAGTACCAAAGTTGATTTAAAAATCAAATTGAGTGTCATTGATCGTGAAAACTTTATTAATTTCAGTCAGTTTTTATTGGGGTATAATTTGGACTATCCGGTTTTGGGTCAAAAGTTATTTGTTTAAAAGTTTTCTAAATAAATATTTATAATATTATGAAAATTACAATTTCCAATCCTGAAAATTTTGAACAAACAAAAGCGGCAATGAAAAAAGCTGGCTATGATAATTTGCATATTTTGGCTGATTTTGATCGGACACTTACCTATGGAACCATTAATGGCGTGAAGACGCCATCAATTATTTCTTTATTGCGTGATGGTCATCATCTCAGCGAAGGTTATGCTGAAAAAGCGCATGCCTTGTTTGATAAATATCATTCCATTGAAACTGATATTAATATTCCCATGGAAGAAAGAAAGTCTGCTATGCAAGAATGGTGGGGAAAACATAATCGGTTGTTGATTGAAAGCGGTTTGTCCTGGTCTGATTTGGAGGATATTTCTCAAAATGGACATGTTGTTTTTAGAGAAGGCGTAGTTGAATTTTTGGATTTTTTGCATGAAAAAAATATTCCTTTGGTAATTCTGTCAGCCAGTGGTTGTGGTGATGCCATTCGTTTATTTTTTAAAAAAATCGGAAAAGATTATCCAAATATTTATTATGTTGTAAATCTTTTGGATTGGGATGAGAATGGTCGGGCGATTGGAATTCGTGGGAAAATCATTCATTCAATGAATAAAGCGGAAACGATTTTGCGAGAAATCCCGGAGGTTTACGAAGTGATAAAAGATCGTAAAAATGTGATTTTGTTGGGTGATAGTATTGGAGATGTGGGAATGATTGAAGGTTTTGATTATGATCATTTGTTGAAAATCGGCTTTTTGAATTTTGATTATGATCAATGGATGACTGAATATCAAAAGAATTTTGATCTGATTTTGGAAGGTGATAAAGATTTTAAAGCGGTCAATGATTTAATTCATAATTGGGAAAAATAATATGAAAAAATTAATTTCTATTTTTGCAATGATGTTCGTGGTGTTGGCGATTAGCGCTTGTGGTTCTGTGGAAAATCAAAATACCACACCAGTGCTGGATCAGACAGTTCAAAAAAACACTTTTACTTATCAAAATTTTCAGTTTGAAATTCCGAAAACTTGGACCATCGTTTCTCAGGAGGATCAACAAGTGGTTTTGGAGACAGCCACTCAGCCTTATCAAATTCGGGAAACCGTTTTGTTTAGTGTTGATGAACATTTTGGCCCAATGGAAAATTCTTTATTTCATACTTCCACAGATGGTTTGAAAATTTATGATAATCCTTGTGCTCCGGCCATGGGTTGTTTCGCCATTGAAGATAACGGCGCTTTTATGTTGATGACTTGGACGATGCCGAGTAGTAGTGAAATTCCCCCGGAAAATCTAACAGAAATTTGGTTTCCGGCAGTCAATTTTAGTACCGATGATGTCTTGAATATTGTAAAAACCATCAAACGGGTGGAGTAGGATTTTCTGAATATATTTTTTAGGAATATCTTTTAATAGAATTGTTAAAAATCATTTAATATTAGCAATTTTTGTTGACTTTTGGTTTTGCCCTTGATTTTTCAAAAATAATCAATTATTATTAGAAAGTATTCAATTTTATTTTATTAACTCTGTTTTTAGGTGTTTTTGCCTAAAAGTAGAACTTGAACTGGAATTAAACCAGTTACAGGTTAAGCGCTATTTTTTTTTATGAGCTTTGCAGAATTATTAAAGCAGTATGACATCAACATCCCAAAACCGGGTGACTTGGTTAAGGGTATTGTCATCACCGCTTCTTCCTCTGAAGTCCGTTTGGACATCGAAGGTTTTACCGTCGGTATTATCCGTGGTAAAGAAATGTATCGTGAGTCCGAAGATTATGCCAATTTAAAACCTGGTGATGAAGTCGAAGCCACCGTTTTGGAATTGGAAAATGAGATGGGTATTGTGGAATTATCTTTCCGCTATGCCGGTCACAAGAAAGCTTGGAACAAGTTACGTCAATTACAAAGCAGTGGTGAAATCATTGCTGTTAAAATCGTTGATGCTAACAAGGGTGGTTTGATGGTTAAAGTTGATCATGTGGCTGGTTTCTTGCCAGTTTCACAATTGACTCCAGAACATTATCCTCGTGTTCAAGGCGGCGATAAGAATCGTATTTTAGAAAGATTGAAGAGTTATATTGGTCAATATTTTGAAGCTAAAGTCTTGGATGCTTTGGAAGATGATGAAAAATTGATTGTGTCTGAGAAAATGGCTTGGGAAGAAAAGCAACGTGATGTTATTTCCAACTATCAAGTTGGTAGCATTGTGGAAGGTGTGGTGACTGCCATTACCGATTTCGGTGCTTTCGTTTCTTTCAATGACAATTTGGAAGGTTTGGTGCATATTTCTGAAATTGCTTGGCAAAGAATTGATGATCCAAAAGAATTCTTAAAGCCAGGTCAAACCATTAAAGCTCAAATTATCAAGATTGAAGGTTCCAAAATTTTCTTATCTATGAAGAGCTTGATTGATGATCCTTGGAAACATGTCTTTGAAAAATATAATGTCGGTGACATTGTAGAAGGTAAAGTTTTGAAGGTGAATCCGTTTGGTTTGTTTGTGGAATTGGATGTGGATATTCATGGTTTAGCCCACGTTTCAGAATTATCTGAAAAAGCGTCGGTGGATCCATTTGAAATCGCTCGTCCTGGCGACACTGTTAAATTCCGTGTTTTGACCATTGAACCTGATAAGCATCGTTTGGGTTTAAGTATCAAAGCTTTGAAGCCTAAGAAAGTTGAAGCCCCTGAAGTGAAAACTGAAGAGGTGAAAGTTGAAGAAGTCTCCACCTCCGCTGAAGCTTCGGTGGACAAGAAAACTGAAGAAGTGAAGGAAGAAACAAAGGAATAATATTCTTTGAGATAAAAAAGAGCTCCCGTGTGGGAGCTCTTTTTGCGTTATTGCGCGGGTCTCCGTGTCATCCTGAACTTGTTTCAGGATCTGGAATGTCATCGATGTGTATGATGTAACCCAAAAATATCATGAACATTGAGAATTATATATAAATAAATGTAAAACAATCTCTTTCCTTATATTTGAGATTTATTATCATATTTTTTCTTATCATTCCAGATGCCCCCGACCTTCGTCGGGGTAAACTCCAAAGTTCGGCATGACAGAAAGGGAGCGGTTTTTTGTAAGTATTGTCAATCATTTCTTTGGTTGTTAAGATGAGGGTATAATTTATAAATAACGATAATATGGTGGTAGAAATTTTTGTTTTTTTAGTAGGTCAGTATTTTCTGCATTTTGTGTTTTATCCGTTTAAGGAATTTAAAATTACATTAAGTAAAATACATTATTATTTGAAATTGGATTCAGGGTATTTAACTAATTCGTTAAGGGATGAATCATGTAAACTTGATCTTTTTAAAAGTAATAAACAATTATTGGATGAGACCCGAAAACATTTTAGAAATTTAGGTTGTGAATTGTCATCATCATATGGTGGATTATCTTTTTGGAGTGGTTTTATATTTTGGAACATACCTACGGAAAAAAATATAATTAAGGCAGTTTCTTGTTTGATTCGTTTGTCTAACTTGGCAGGTGATCCTAATTATTTAGATAAAAATGCTGATGATATTGATGAGATAAAGAGAATACTAAAATTAAACTAGAATTCCTCCCCAGCATTGCCATTTTTCCCACATTATTATAATATAATAACAAGACTTTTAGAGAGTTTTTTATTTATTTAAAATAATAATTATGACCGTAAGAAAACGTGAAGTTTGGAAGAGTATTATCTCTTTTGTGATTATTTTCATTGTGTTGGGAGCGATTTTGAGTATGGGGAATTTGAATTTGGCGCCGGAGGGGGAAGAGTTTTCCATGCGCCAGATGATTAGCCAGATTGAAAGTGAAAATGTTAAGAAAATTGAGGTTAAAGATGATACTTTGACCGTTATTTTAAATGATGATTCTCAGCATAAGGTGACCAAAGAATATGGTGAAACCTTTGGTGATATTATTGCCAATTATCAAATTGCACCGGAAAAAATCAGTAAAATTCAGAATATTGAAGTGAAAACTGACTCTGTGTGGTATACGATTTTGATGGAATCCTTGCCGTTTCTAATTGCCTTGGGATTCGGTATGTTTTTGTTGATTTATTTTTTGCGCCAGGTGCAAGGTTCCAATAATAAAGCCATGAGTTTTGGCCAAAGCAAGGTGCGTAAATATGATCCTAATAAAAACAAGAATACTTTTAAAGACGTGGCCGGAGCGCGCGAAGCCAAGGAAGAATTAAAAGAAATTGTGGAGTTTTTGAAAGAACCGAAAAAGTTTAGAAAATTAGGTGCGAAAATTCCGAAGGGTGTTTTGTTGATGGGTAGCCCGGGAACCGGTAAAACTTTGTTAGCGCGTTCCATCGCCGGCGAAGCCAATGTGCCGTTCTTTATTATTTCCGGTTCGGAATTTGTGGAAATGTTCGTGGGTGTCGGTGCTTCTCGCGTGCGTGATTTGTTTACTCAGGCTAAATTAAATAGTCCTTGTATTGTGTTTATTGATGAAATTGATGCCGTTGGTCGTCAACGTGGTTCTGGTTTGGGTGGTTCTCATGATGAACGTGAACAGACCTTGAATCAAATTTTAGTGGAAATGGATGGCTTTGATGAAAACGTCAATGTGATTGTGATTGCCGCCACCAATCGTCCGGATATTTTGGATCCTGCGTTGTTGCGCCCGGGACGTTTTGATCGTCGTATTACTTTGGATTTACCGGATATTAAAGAAAGAATTGAAATTTTGGAATTACACGCTAAAAATAAACCAATGGGTGAAGGTGTTGATTTGAAAAAAGTGGCTGCTCGCACGGTTGGTTTTTCTGGAGCTGATTTGGCTAATTTATTAAATGAAGCGGCTATTTTAACCGCTCGTCAAAATAAGACTTTAATTGATGAAGAAACAGTTTTGGAAAGTATTGAAAAAGTATTGTTAGGACCGGCCCGTAAGAGCCGCGTGATGAGTGATCGAGAAAAGAAAATCACTGCTTATCACGAAGCCGGCCACGCCGTGGTTGGTCATTTCTTGGAATATTGTGATCCGATTCAAAAGGTTTCTATTATTTCTCGTGGTCGTGCCAATGGTTATACTTTGAATGTGCCGGATGAAGATAGAAGTATGAAAACCAAAAATGAATTCAAAGATGAAATCGCCATGTTGTTGGGCGGTCGTATGGTGGAAAAAATTTATTTTAAAGATGTTACCACTGGCGCCAGCAGTGATTTGGAACGTGCCACCGCCGACGCGCGGGCCATGGTCACTCGTTATGGAATGAGCGACGATATGGGTTTACGTACTTATGGTAAGAGTGAAGAAATGGTTTTCTTGGGTAAAGAAATTCATGAACAACGCAATTACAGCGAGAAGATGGCTGAATCCATTGATAATGAGATCAATGTTTTGATTAAAGAAGGCGCTGAGCGTGCGGAAGCGATTATTAGAGAGAAGAAAGATAAGATTGAAGATTTGGTTAAAGTTTTGTTAGAAAAAGAAATCGTCGAAAAAGAAGATTTCTTGGCTTTGATGGGACCTGGCGCTTGTCGTCCTGATAATAATGTATAGAAATTAAAATATGTTTAATCTAAAGTCATTTTTTAAGAAAAAGATGCTTTTACTTAAATATAGAAATAAAGTTTTAGCACAACCAAATTGGGCATCTCGTTATCTTTTGACTACCAAAGATTTTAGAAATATGGATGCGGTAATTAGTTTTTTTTATGATTATTCTGATCATGAGGTTGATTTAACCGTTGATGGGTATAAATTTTTGGATGAATATTATGGAATGAATGAAATCGCGAATCATTTAGTTGGCATAGAATATATTGCTTACGATCAAACAGTTGATGATATTCAAGAATATATAAAATACAGAGTTTCTCATTTGTATGGGGTGCAATTATAAAATATTATAATTTTGTGGTATTTAGGGCTTTCTGTGCTATAATATAAAATAGATAAAAAATAATTTTTAAGGTTATGAATCCGGAAGAAAAGAAACAAAAAATTGAAGAATTATTAAGTCGTGGAGTGGAAGCGGTTTATCCTAATGTAGATTTTTTGCGTGCTTTATTGTTGAGCGATAAGAAATTAACTTTGTATACCGGTTATGATCCGACCGGGCCGAGTTTGCATTTGGGACACGGCATGACCATGTTAAAAATGCGTCAATTTCAAGAATTGGGACATAAAGTTATTATGTTGATTGGTGATTTCACTGCTATGATTGGTGATCCCACGGATAAAAGCGCGGCTCGTCGTAAATTAACGTCGGAGGAAGTGAAAGCCAATTGGCAAAATTATAAAGCTCAAGCTAGTAATATTTTGCGTTTTGATGGTGATAATCCGGTGGAAGTAAAATTAAACAGTGAGTGGTTGGCAAAATTATCTTTTGCTGATGTGGTGGAATTGGCTTCACATTTTACTGTGCAAAGAATGATGGAGCGGGATATGTTTGAGAAACGTTGGGAAGCCGGACAACCAATTTATGTTCATGAATTTATGTATCCTTTAATGCAAGGTTATGATTGCGTAGCTATGGATGTGGATGGAGAAATCGGTGGCAATGATCAAACTTTTAATATGTTGGCCGGTCGTCATTTGATGCAAGATTTGAAGAACAAAGAAAAATTTGTGTTAACCATTAAATTATTAGCGGATAATTCTGGTAAGAAAATGAGTAAGAGTGAAGGTAATGTAATCGCCATGGATGATAGTCCGGAAGATATGTTCGGTAAAGTGATGAGTTGGCCAGATGAAATGATTATCAATGCTTTTACTTTGTGCACGACTTTGCCCTTAGCTGAAATTAAAGAAATTGAAACAGCGATGACAGAAGGTGGAAATCCACGTGATTACAAATTAAAATTGGCAACAGAAATTACACGGATATTTTTGGGAGAAGAAGCTGCTCAAAAAGGTTTAGATCATTTTTCAACGGTTTTTCAATCCAAAGAATTACCGGACGATATTGCTGAATTCGTGGTGGATTCTGAGGGCGTGATTGAAGCGTTACTCAGCAGCGGAGCGGTGGTTTCTCGTAGTGATGCAAGGCGTCAAATTGAGCAAGGCGGTGTTAAAATCAACGGAGAGGTGATTAAGGATATCGATGCTAAATTACCGACTGGCGAGGATAAAATCCTATTACAAAAAGGTAAGAGATTTTTCGCTTATATTAAACAAAAATAAATAATAATTGGGAAAATTTATGTTTCACAAAAGTTTTAATGTCGCGTTAGTGCTGGCGATGGTTTTCTTTTTGGGTGCTTGTTCTTTTGATATGAGTATTCCAAAGGGTATGCCACCGCAAATCATCGTGCCACCGAAGGAAGAAATTAAAGTGGAGGAACCAGTGGTGGAGAATCCTGTTTTGGAACCGGGACGTAATGTGATGACTGAAGTTTTGCTTCCGGATGCGGAACGTCAAACTGAAGCTTTGTTGAAACAATATCAAGAAAATTTAGAATCATTGGAAAAAAACTTACAATAGACTTTAAAATTAAAATCAAAATATTATGAAAAGTTATTTAAAAGTGGCGGCGATTATCGCCTTGGCGGTGGCGTTGCCGACCCAGGCGGCGATTATGAATTTTAGTTTAGATAAAATGATTGTGGCGCAGCCGGTGACCATCGCTAATACCGGTTCAAACACGGATTCTAAAACTGTGACTTTGGCCAATACTACTTTGGAATTAAAACCTTTGGAAACTTTTCAACAGGAATTTCAAACTTTTGATCCAAAGTTAATGAATACTTATGAGTTACAGATTTTTAATAATTTACAAACACAATTAGAATTTGCTTTGCAACCGAAAAATTTTAATATTGATGAAAATGAATTTGATAAAACTTTAGTGCAATATCGTGGTGATCGAGTTGCTCGAATTAATCGCGAAAATGCCGGGAACATCGCCGAGGTGAATGATCAAATCGGTGTTTTGGATAATGAGATTGATGAATTTTCTTTGACTTTGCGTTTACAGTTGCAAGATCAAGCGGTTTTGATGGAAAAAGAACAGGAACAATTGGTTTTGAATTTACAGGCAAGTTTAGCTGACTTTAAAACTTTTTATCTTGTTAAAAAAGAAGATGAAGGCACTTTGCGCAGTGGTTCTTTAAGTGAAAGTCCGGTGGTTACAGAAATGGAAACTAAAATTGAAGAGTCCGCTGATACTTATAAGCAAGTGGAAGAAAAACAAGACAGTGTTTTGACTGCGATTTCAGTGGCTAAAGAAGACACCAGCGATGATTCATTAAAAGCCTTGTATTTAAAAGAGGTGGAATTGCAAGTTCAAAAAGATAGTGATGTTTTGCCAGTGATGTTAAATGATTTGCAAGATCAACGAGAAAAAATTGTCACTCTTAGTGATGATATTAAACTTTTAAGTGCCCCGATTGTGGTTTCAGATAAGGTGACTGATGATCAGTTGGTTCAGTCTGAACAAACCGCATTGTTGGAAGCTAAAGAAGTGGAATTACAAGAAGAATTAAATGTGTATTATCAAATGCAAACGGAAACACAGGTGGTGTTAAATACCAGCTTGGCAACTTTCGCCACTTTTCAATTAAAATAACTAATCAAAAATATATGGGTTGGTTTGGCAGAATTCTAGTGGGTGGAGCAATGGTAGCGGTGGGTTATGTTTTGGTTCGTTATGCCAATTGGTTTGTTTATAATGTGATGCGTGTGCCTTGGGCGGAAAAATGGTTGCGCAGCAGTCATAACTTTTATCGCCTGCTTGGTATCATTGTAATTTTTTTCGGAATGTTGGTAATGACCAATATGTTTGATCCTTTTATGCAAGCCACCCTGGGGCGACTGTTTGCTCCTAAAAATAATTAATTATTAGTTTTATGACTTACAACACCGCTTTTTACTCTTATCCGGAGCTGGCCAAACGCCTGGAATTTAAATCAGGCGATAAGATTTTGGATTTGGGTAGTGGCAAGCAAGGATATTTTACTTTTATGGCCGCCCGTCACGTTGGTGATCAAGGAAAAGTGTGGGCTTTGGATAAAGAAGATGTAGCCGTGTCTAATATTGACAGCCTTTCAAAATTGTATAATTATGGTAATGTGAAAGCGATGAAGGCAGACATTGAACAATTGTCTGGTTTGCCTTTTGAGCAGAGTAGTATTGATACAATTCTATTGGTTAATGTTTTAGCGGAATTAAAACGACAAAATGCCCTTTTGGCAGGAATTCGTAATCTGTTAAAGCAGAACGGTTCACTTTTGATTATGGATTGGGCGGATAATGCTTTTCCGAATGCGCCTAAATCTTTATTAAGCAAAGATCAAGTTAAGCAATGGCTTAAAGATAATTATTATCTAGTAAAAAGTGACTGGAAACCAGGACCATATCATTACGCGCTCTTGGCTACTAAATATTAAAACAGGATTTTTTTATGATTAATTGGACTGGGATGCTAAGCGTTGATTATTGGTTTTCTAGCAAAGCGTTGATGGGACCATTTTTTTGGGGATTACTTGGTTTATTTATGGTTTTATTGTTAACCGGAATTGTTTTTGATTTATTATTGGCAATGCGTCGTATCGTTAATTTCCGCAGTGCGATTCGTCAATTAAGCAGTCTTTGTTGGACCATGAGTTTGATCGGTTTAATTTGGCTGTTTTTCTTTTATCAGGGAGTGTATATTTTAAGCGCTCGTATTTGGTTTGTGGTGTGGTTAATCATTGCTTTGGTTTGGGCTTATTTTGTTTATAATTTTTACAAGCAATTAAAATCAAAATATTTAGGTAAAAACTAATGTCAACATTGACTTTGGGAAAGCAAGGAGAGGATTGGGCCGTTAATTATTTATCCGAACATGGTTTTGAAGTTCGGGAGCGTAATTTTCGGGGACGTACCGGAGAAATTGACGTAGTGGCTTTCAAGAATGGACAGTTACATTTTGTGGAAGTGAAAACTCGTCGTCCGGGAGAATTATTTTTAGTGGAGGAAGTGCTGACCGAAACTAAGCGTAAACGTTTGTGGTCCACCATATATAATTATCTTTATCAGCACCATGTTAATAATGATAATTACCAATTGGATTTGTTATTGATTCTGGTGGATGCTAAGAAAAATCCGGTAAAAATCAGCCTTTATGAAGCGGTTTGAGGAATTGTTTAGATAGTATTGCAAAAAAAAGATTATTTGCTATAATAGGCAATAGTTAAATGCGAGAGTAGCTCAGTTGGCTAGAGCGCCACCTTGCCAAGGTGGAGGTCGCGGGTTCGAACCCCGTTTCTCGCTCCCAGATGCGGGTGTGGTGGAATTGGTAGACACGCGGGACTTAAAATCCCGTGGGAGTGATTCCGTGTCGGTTCGAGTCCGACCATCCGCACTCGATATTAAAGAACCTGCAAGGGTTCTTTTTTGTTGGTGGTGAGCTACGTTTGAATTGACATTTTTTGAGTATAATGGTAAAAAAAACGTAATCGGCTGGAACTACTTGACATTGCGTCATGGCAGTTAAACTTAGCTGAGAATATTTGGTATTAGTTAGAAAGGATAAGAAATCATGGGAAACGAGCAGATAGGGAGAGACAGAGATTTAGTTCTTCCACCGAATACTTTCGCCTACGTTCTTGATACAACAAAAGGGAAAGTTTCGGTGGCGGTTGGGCCGATTAAGGTTAGCTTCTCTAACACCGAATCGCCGGTGCAGTGGGATTCTGCCCAGCAGCGGTTTGTTGACGCCAACAACGTGCAGCAGGCCATCCAGGTTTTCTCAATGGCTGGTGAGGGACAGTATATTGTTCTTTCGAATCCTGCAGGTGATGGTACCAAGCATCCCGGTAAAGGTATTGCGAGTGACGCCATGGAACTTGAGGTCGGTCGCAAGGTCAACATTCCTGGTCCGGCAACGTTCCCGCTTTGGCCCGGGCAGACCGCTCGTGCTATTGACGGTCATCATCTCCGTCACAACCAGTACCTTATCGTGCGCGTCTATGACGAGCAGCAGGCGAGGCAGAACTGGCGCAGTGCAGTGGTGAAGCCGCAGGTCACGAAGTCTGTGACTCTGCCGTCTGGCGAGGGTGTGTCTCAGATCGACGCCAATGCACAGACCGACGTCGGCAGCAATTCTGCCGCCCCGCCGAGTCCGGCAATCACTGAAGACACTCCGGCCTTTACCATGGGCCAGCTCATCATCGTGAAGGGTACGGACGTCTCGTTTTACATTCCACCGACCGGCATCGAAGTTGTCCCCGAACAGGATGACAAGTTCGTGCGCGAGGCGGTGACGCTCGAGCGTTTGGAATACTGCATCCTGCTCGACGAGAACGGTGAGAAGCGCTACATGCAGGGGCCGGCGGTCGTGTTTCCACGGCCGACGGAGAAGTTTGTTGAGAATGAGGATCGGAGCCGCAAGTTCCGAGCCATCGAGCTCAACGATCAGAGTGGTCTCTATATCAAGGTGATCGCCGAATACAGCGAAGGTGACACGACACACAAGGTCGGTGATGAGCTGTTCATTACCGGCAAGGAGCAGGCGATTTACTTTCCGCGGCCCGAGCACAGCATCATCGAGTATGACGGTCGGCAGAAGCATCACGCGATTGCCGTTCCGGCGGGCGAGGGCCGTTACGTGCTCGACCGCAAGAAGGGAACCGTTGATCTCATCAAGGGACCTCGGATGTTTTTGCCTGATCCGCGCGCACAGGTCGTGGTTCGACGTATCTTGGATCCTGAGATCGTCAAACTGCTCTACCCTGGCAACCAGAAGGCGATCCAGGTCAATGACCAGCTTCGTCAGCTTTCCGAGGGTCTTTCCGTAGGCGAGCATCTTGAAAGCAGAGAGGCCGCTCGGGCTGCCTTGTTCGCTACCACGGCCGATCGGCGTGGTCGTAGCGAGGAATTTGTTGGTGATTCGTTCCGTCGTGGTACGACTTACACTCCACCACGAACCGTCGTTCTCGATACCAAGTACGAGGGCGCCGTTGCGGTTAATATTTGGCCGGGCTATGCGGTCCTCGTGACCAACAAGACCGGCGAGCGGCGTGTCGAGATTGGACCGAAGATGGTCTTGCTCGATTACGACGAGACTCTGATGCCGCTCGAGCTTTCGACCGGAAGGCCGAAGGATGATCGTAACCTGTTGCGCACCGTTTATTTGCGTGTGCTTAACAATCAGGTCGGCGACCTGGTGACGGTCGAGACGAGGGATCTGGTCAAGGTCAACGTCAGCATCTCCTATCGAGTCAACTTCGAAGGCAGTTCTGCCGAGGAGCAGCAGCGGTGGTTTGGTGTCGAGAATTACGTGAAGGTGCTTGCGGACCATGCCCGTTCTCGCATGCGCAATGCGGCGAAGCGGCACGGTATCCAAGAGTTTTACACCAACACGATCGACATCGTCCGCGAGGCGATCCTCGGCAAGATACCGGAAGCCGGCGGCGAGAAGCGGTCTGGTCTCGCATTCAGTGAGAACGGCATGCGGGTCTATGACGTGGAGGTTCTCGAGGTTTCGATCGAGGACGACCATGTCGGCAACCTGCTCGTTCGGGCTCAGTCTGAAGCACTTTCTGGTGCGATCCAGGTGTCCGCTGCTGAACAGGCTGCGGAGCGCACCAAGCGTCTTGAGGCTCTCAAACGTGAGGGTATCGAGGAGCAGGAGAAGACTGCCGAAAAACAGTCTGAGGTGGCCAAGAAGGTCATTGGACGGAATCTGATTAAGCAGATAGCTGAAGCACAATCTGAGTTTCAAGTTGCGCAGGAGAAACAGAAGACGCTTGATGCTAATCTCGAGGCAAATCGGAAGTCCGAAGAACAGAAGATTGAACTTGCGCGGAAGAATGCCACGCAGGAACTTGAGCGGTTGCAAAAGGAGACCGAGGAGTACGTCAAGCGGATGGGCGCGGTCAGCAATGACATGGTGGCCGCACTTCAGCTGTTCGGTGACAAACTCTTTGTCGAGAAGGTTGTCGAGGCGATTGGTCCGGTGGCGCTTGCCACTGGTGTTACCACCGCGGACATCTTCGGCCAAGTGTTCAAGGACACGCCATTCGAGGGTGTCATGAAAGCTTTCGCCGAGCGTCCTTTAAAAATCAAAAAGTGAGATTATTTTCAACATGCCCGGTAACCTTTTTCTCCGGGCTTTTTTTTGTAAGTTTTTTTATTTACATTTTCAATCACATAACCTATAATAATCCTAATCTAGCCGAGGTGGCGGAATTGGTAGACGCGCCTGCCTTAGGAGCAGGTACGATGAGTGTGCAGGTTCGAGTCCTGTCCTCGGCACTTTCAAATAATCGTGTAAATTGATTTGTTTCTTATTAGTTAAATGATTTTTCTGATAATATGAAATCATTATAATAATCAATATGGGTTTAGTTGAAATATTTAAGGCAATTAGAGACGTGCCATTTAAAATACCTTTGGAGAGAAATGAAGAGGATAATTGTTGTAATGGAAAGGTAAGAAGACTTAAGTATATACTTGATGAAAATGGTTATGAGAGTAGATATGTGATTTGTGAGTTCAAGTGGTCTGATCTCAGTATTCCAAAAGAATTATTATCTATACCGCACGTTGATTTATCAACGCATTTATATCTTGAGATTAAAATTGATGGTAATTGGATAAAAGTAGATCCGACTTGGGATATTGGACTAAAATCAATTTTCTCAATTAGTGAGTGGGATGGTAAAACAGATACAAAGTTGGCGGTTATTCCAACTGAAATTTATGATTTTGATCAAAGCTCGGCGATTATGGAAGATGAAACTGATGATAATTTTGAAAAGGAATTGAAGGATAATAAGAATTTTTTCAGGGCATTAAATGAGTGGTTAGAGAGTGAGAGAAAAAAACAAATATTAACGGCTGGAGAAATAAAAAAGATCGTTAAGGAAGGATATGAAACTAATAGCTACTTTGAGAAATATCGTAAAAATAAAGGTTTGACTAACTTTGAAATTTTGTTTCTAGATGAGTTTATTGAATTATTATCTGTTGGTTCACAAGTGTTGGATTGGGGTTCTGGTCCAGGGGTTCCTTATGACTTATATTTATCCCAAAATAATATTAGTATTACTGGAATTGATATTTCCCAAAAACATATAAATATAGCCAAGAAAAATGTTCCGGATGCAAAATATTATTTGGGAGATTTTTGTGATTTTGATTATGGTGATAAACAATATGATGGGATAATATCTTTGTATTCCATAATACATGTTCCTAGGGATGATCAGGCGAATTTGTTTAAAAAAGCACATGGATTATTGAAAACTAGGGGAATAGCTCTTTTTACAATAGGTGTAAATGATAAAAGTAAAACAAGAGATGATTTTTGTGATGGTAAAATGGCATGGAGCCATTATAAATATAATATAACTTTAGAAATGATAGAAAATGCTGGTTTTAAAATTATTAAGACAGATAATGAATTTGGTCATGAAAGCGATGAGAATCATTTGTGGGTTTTAGCAGAAAAAATATAATTATCACAAATTGGTCCCCTAAGGGGGCTTTTTTATTTCTCAAATTTATACTAAAATACAGTTAAACCTATGAAGAAATTTTTTATCTATTTTTTGCTTTTATTATTCATTGTGGCTTTGTTCGTCCTGGCCTGTCTTATTTTTGCTAAACAAAAAGATGAAGGTGGTATTTTCTGGACCAGTCCGGAAGAAGCAGCTTTGGAGCAAGCTCAGTCGGAAGCGGAGCGGGTTTTGGAAGCTATTGATGAACAAATTGACTCCATGACTTTGGAAGAAAAAGTGGGCCAGCTTTTTGTGTTTGGATTTTCCGGTAAAATTTTAAGTCCTGAATTGCAAACTTTGATTGAGGATTATCATATTGGAGGCTTGATTTTCTTAGCATACAATTTAGGTTCACCGGAAGAAATAAAAACTTTGATGAGTGCTTTGCAAACTTTGGCTTTGGCGCAGCCGAGCCAGTTGCCATTATTTATGTCGGTGGATCAGGAAGGCGGCGTGGTCACGCGTTTGCCAAATATTAATAAGGTAGCGCAGACGAAAATTCAGAATCAGGCAGAAGCGTGGCAGGTGGCGCAGGAACGTGGCCAACAATTATTGAATTTAGGTTTTAATGTTAATTTTGCACCGGTTTTGGATTTTGTTAGTCAGTCCTCATCATTTTTAGCGGATAGAGTATTTCCAGGAACTATTGCTGAGCGCAGTGCCTTGGGAAAAAGTACGGTGGAGGCTTATCAATCGGTTAATATTATTCCGGTGATTAAACATTATCCTGGTCATCCGGATAGTAAAGTTGATTCTCATCAAGCTTTGCCCACCGCTGATTTAAGCAAAGCCGAGGTTTTGACTAATGCCCAAAGTTTTCAAGTGGCTCTGAATGATGGTCCGATGATGGTGATGAGTGGTCACATTGCTTATCCGCAAGTGGATGCGCAATATCCAACGTCTTTATCATCAATTTTTATTAATGATATTTTGCGTGGTGAATGGGGTTACGATGGAGTGGTGATTACCGATGATTTATCCATGGGCGCTTTGCAAAATAATTTCACCAATGCGGAAATCGCGCGCTTGGCATTTTTAGCTGGGAATGATATTTTGTTATATATCGCTGATTTGGAAAAACAGCGAGCAATGTATGAGACGATTTTGCAGGCAGTGCGTTCCGGCGAGATTCCCGAGGAACGTTTGAATGACTCATTGCGTCGAATTTTACTTTTAAAACATAAAATTTTTAATCTATATGATTAGTTGGTTACACAATAATTTACCCGAAGCGATTTTAGGCACGCTGGGGCCTTTGCAAATTCATTGGTATGGTTTATTGGTAGCCCTGGGAATTGTGGCAGCTTATTTTTTGACCCAATATTTATTGCGTTTGTATCGTTGGCAAGGAGTTAATATGGATGTTTTATTGCTTTACGTGTTTGGCTGTGGGGTGCTGGGCGGACGTTTGTATTATGTTTTTTATGCTTGGAAATTTTACAAGGATAATTTGTGGGATATTTTTAAAGTTTGGGAAGGCGGTTTGGCCTTGCACGGTGATTTGTTGGGCGGAGCAATTGGTTTAGCTTTGTTTACTTGGCGTTATAAAATTAAATTTTTTAAACTAGCGGATTTGTTGGTGCCGGCGGTGGCTTTGGCGCAAGCCATTGGACGTTGGGGAAATTATTTTAATCAAGAGTTATTTGGCGGTCCAACTTCTTTACCTTGGGGAATTCCCATTAAAGAAAGTTTGCGGCCGGAGCAGTGGCTTAGTTCCAACTATTTTCATCCGGTTTTTTTATATGAATCCATCGCTGATTTATTGATTTGTGTGTTCTTATTATTTTTACATCATTGTAACGCCAAAAGTTTGGAACAAAACCGATTTTTTAATGGTTTCTTTTTACTTTTATATTTATTGATCTATTCTAGTGTTCGCTTTGCTTTGGAATTTTTACGCCAAGATTATTCGCCCTATGTCGGTCCGTTCCGCTGGTTCCAGTTGATGAGTTTGTTGATCATCATTGCCAGTGGCAGCACTTTGTTATATCTGACTTTACGAAATAAAAAGGAGAGCAAATAAGCTCTTCTTTATTTGCAATTATGATTCTTTGTGCTATCTTTTAGGCGAAAGGTAATCGTCATTTTTAACTTTTTCCAAAAGGAGGGATACGATGGTAGAGTCGAAAATGTGTGGAATTAGTGATGAAAGATTGGGACAATTATGTTTTTTGTTGTTGGTCAGACGACAGATCAGGGAAGAGGTGATACCTATTTCTGCAAGGGACATTTATGATTGGCGGTCATTTGGTGGTTTATCGTGTGATCGTGACGCTAAAATGGTACTTTTGGCCATTTTGCGTGAAGTAGCAAAAATCACAAAACAACCAGTTGAATTTCCGGCAATTGATTTATTCCCTCCAAAATTTATTTTTTCCGCTACCTTGGAATATTACACCAAGCAAGTTCCTCGGAAGGGATTACTGGTGGGAGAACGTGCTAATGACGAATGGTTCGCAATAAAAGATTTTTGTGTTCAGTCTGGTTACCAGTTCTCTGATATTGAGTTCATGGCTGCCAGAAATTATTTTACAGATGTTTGGTGGCAGGAAAATCTCAAGGGAATAAACATTTATTCCATCAAACAGTGATTATTAGTCAGTTCATTTTCACAGGTAAGCAAGTGCTTACCTTTTTTATTTCAAAGTAATATTTACAATTTCTGCTGGCGCGCCCAAACGAATCGGTGGGCCCCAGGTGCCTGTGCCTCCGCTCACGTATAGTTGAAAGTTTTCGTCTTGGAATAATCCGTAGTGTTTTCCTTGATAAATCATTTTTGCAATGAAAGTAAAAGGCCAGAATTGTCCAGCGTGGGTGTGTCCGGATAATTGTAAATCAATGTTGTTTTCTTTCTGCACTGTGAAATCAAGTTTTGGTCCAAAATATAAATTGGAATGACCATTGCCATTGGTGTTGCCGGTTCGTCCTAAACCAACCGGTTCGTGGTAGAGTAGAATATTGCTTTTATCACCATCAAAACCTTTGATGGTTTGTAGAATATCAGGTGATTGTTCTTCCAGAAAACCAGCGAAGTTTATACCGACCAGCTGTAGACCCTCAATTTCTACCAGTTCGTTGTTGAGAACGCGGATTTGAGTTTCCTGAATGATTTTATCAATATTATTTACATCCAAATATGATTCGTGGTTGCCGTTCACAAAGTAAACACCGTTCGTGGCTTTTAGCTGGTTTAATAAACTAATAAAGCTGGTGATGTGATTTCCCAGGACATCAAATAAATCACCGGTGATGACAATAATTTCAGGATTTTGTTGATTGACTTGCTTGACGATATTTTCAAAAAAACCAGGGCCATTTAATCGCCCCAAATGTAAATCACTGATTTGCACAATGTTTTTGTTTTTCCAGGAAGCCGGCAAATTTTGAATGGTGATATCCAGATTTTTAATAATGGGGTGACGGGCATTCCAGTAGGCGTAGCCCACCAATCCTAGAGAACAAACCAAACTAACCAGGGCCATAATTATTTTAATCGGTGGATAGACGTTTTTAAAAATTAAAACGGTTAAGCAGGCAACGGCCAGGCCAATTAATAAATAAATGAGAATGCCAATCCATAGCGCCGATAGTAAGTATAAAAAATTTGTAAAAATATTATCAGCTAAACGTGCCAGGGCGAGATTAGCGAAAAAACTCAAAGCTAATAAACCGTAAAGAACCAACAAAAATATTTTTATTTTGATGGATTGGATGGAAAATAAATAAATGGTCATCAGATACAGTACAAAGTGTAGCCCGGCATAGATGCCAATAATTCCGATGAAAAGTAGGTAATTCATATTTGAGATTTTAAATTTATATTAATATCATATCAAGAATGCGTTAATTTTCCAAAATAGTTGTTTTTTGATATAATTAAAAACAGAGAATTTTAAAATTTAAAATAGAAAAGATGAGAGAAGATATTTTTAAAAATAATATTAAGAATTAAGGATAAGAATTAAGGAAATAAAAATTCACCACTACGGGTGAATTTTTATTTAGCTCGGGGACAGGGGATTTCGCCTCGCCGGCGCAACGAAAACTTGTGCCGGCTCCTTGTCCGGGGCAGCTATAAACGCTCCTATTCGTCGCGTTCATAGACGCTCGCTTTGTTCGTAATTTTTTCCAAAATTACTCACATCTCGCTTCTGCCCGTTCGATCACCTGTCAACCACAAAACAAAAATAAAAACACTCCCAATTTTTGGGAGTGTTTTTATTTTTGCTCGGGGACAGGGGCTCGAACCCCGATTAATGGCTTCAAAGGCCACTGTCCTGCCATTAGACGATCCCCGAATAATTGTGACTAATATCTTAACAATCCATATAATAACAAAGCACTTAGGCAGTGTCAATGTTATTTTTTCAGTTGATATAATAATTTTTCCAGATCGCTGACAATATCTTTCCAATTGTGCTTTCTTTCAACATATTCACGACATTGTTTCGGTAAGTTCAGGTCTTTTCCTTCGGTGATAAACCATTGCATGCCCATGGCGATGTGTTCCGGACGGGTAGAGTGAAAAATCATTTTTGGATTGATGTTTTCCAAAATTTCCGGAGTGGCACCGGCTGGTGTCCCTAAAACAGGTAAGCCGGTGGCTAAGGCTTCCAAGGTAGCGATTCCCAAGCCTTCTAATAATTTGGTCGGTAAGACAAAACAATCAGCGGCTTGATAATATTTTAATAATTTCTTTTGTTCCATCAGTTCGATCAATAATTGAACATTATCTTCTAAATGGTTGGTTTTGATTTGTTTTTGTAGGGCTTCTTTCATTAAACCATCACCAATGATTTTGACGCGGATTTTTGGATATTTTTTCGTTAGATAGCCGGTGGCGCTGATGAGATTTTCTATGCCCATTCTTTCGGTTAATCGTCGGACGGTTAAAAAGAAAAGTTCATCTTCTTTAATTCCTAATTCTTGGCGTAGCGCTTGGTGACGTTCCGGTGAAGCTACTTGAAAAGCATTGATATCAACGCCGGAAGATAAAATATGGATTTTGTTTTTATTAATGTTTTCATGGGAGGTGACTAACTCGGTTTTCATAAAATGACTCATCACCGCGATTTGCGTGGCGTGGCTTAGGGAGTAGTTTTCGCAACGATGGGTCCAGTTGATAAAAGTATTGTGAAAAAAACGCCCCCACCAATGACGATGTTCAAAATTTAATTTCTGAATGGACATTTCTTTTCTAGAAGGGGCGTGGAAAGTATAGAGTAATGGTACATTTTTATATTGGCTACGGAAAAAAGCCCGGCTATCATGAGGATAGTGGGTGATTACCACATCAAACTGTAACTTGAGAGAATTGAGATATTTTTTTAAAGAATGACCAGCAGTAATGCTTTTTCCAAAGATGCGGCGCATTAGCGGGTTATCATAACGCAAAAATCGCAAGCCATAAATTTTTTCTTCTTTTGCAAAATAGTGATGTTTTTTCAGGGTAATAATGGTGACATCGTGGCCTAGGTTTTGCAATTGTAAAGCTTGCTCAAACGCGACTTTGGCAGCGCCTCCAAAATAATCAGGGTAAATCATGGCCGCCAGGACCATAATTTTCAATTTTTTTGTTGATTGCTTGTTTTCCATAAAATTGCTTTGACTTCAATTATAATCCTTTTATTTTTAATTGGCAACTAAAAAAACTCCCGTAAATAGGAGCTTTGTGAATTGTTAAGACGTTGCCTTGCTATCGGGCGGAAGCGTTATTGGTGCTTCTGCACGAATTAGGGCGAGTGCTCCGTAAAGAGGGCCAAAGCTTGATTTTTCGGAGCGAATGATTTTGGGGATTCTCGATCCGTTTTCGCACATGTTTTCCAGATACCCCTTGATGTTTTTCAAGGAAAGTTCGGAGGATAGGGAACCGCCGAGGACAATGATTCCCGGTTCATAATGTGTTAGGCTATTGAATAGCCCGACCGCTAAATTATGCTCAATCGCTTCTATTAGCTTATCCTTATTGACTGTTTCTTTTTTGCGAATGAGTTGTTCTTCCATGTTTCGCAGAGAAATCAATTCTTCTAAGGTTTGATAGTTGCCGTGGGACTGAGCAATCAGCTGTTGTTCCGGGCGGTAGCGCAGTAGTGAGCGTCGTAGTTTTTGTTCTACAACGCAGGTGCCGCTGACATTGCTGCCGAGATGATAGTACATCACCACGTTTTCGTTTTTGCCTGCGCCGAAGACTGCTTCACCGAGTGCTTCCAGTGCATACCGATTAACCATCTTGACTGGACAGTGGAAGGTGTGACTCAAAAGCACTATCAAAGGTTTATTGTTCCAGGGTAACATTCGGTAATCCGTGAAACTGCCATTCTCCATGTTCGGCTTGGGAACGGAGCAAATCACTTGCTTGATTGTTTGATCTTTTTTCATCAATTGTTTGCAATCCCTTTTGACCTTGCGAATGCCCGCTTCCATAGTCGCGGCAGTGTTTTCGCTTTTGTAAGCTAGCTGTTTGCTGGTGTTCATCAGGGCAAGGGTCGTTTTTGAGTGATTGATGTCCAGGACCAGATACACCGGTTGAGTTTTCATTCCTGACTCCTTTCAAGTTGACCATATTAAAGCACTTTTGTGCATTTTTTGTCAATTTGATTGCTTTTTTTTATTTTTGCTTGTTATAATAGTAACGATAAACTTAGAAAAATCAATTTATGTATAAATTTTTATTGTTTCTGATTTTCATGATTTCTTTGGGAACGATGGTGGTTTGGGGAACGCACAGTTATTTTTTCGCGAATCAACAGCCGTTGATTAGTTATGGTGAGAAAATTAACGATGATGATTTTAAAGATCGGGTGGTGGTTTTATTGGAAGAATCGGTTGTTGGTTCTATCGATGATTCAATTTATTTGATTAACGTGGTCAAAGCCTATCAAGATAAAAAAATCAGCAAAATCGTGGTGAGCGGTCAGAAAAAAAATTCTGGCGAAAACCGCGTTTTAGCTATTATGGATTATTTTATCGCTCGCGGTGTTCTGGAAGCGGATTTATATCCGGATTTTTATAGTGCTGATCCCTATCATACTTGTCGTCGTTTGCATGAAGTGTTTTCCATTTCTAAGGTTTTATTTGTGACTGATCATTTTCGTGCGCAGCAGGCATTGTTTGCTTGCCAATATTTAGGTAAAATTGATGTTAAGGCTTGGGCGTGGCCGGCTGATAAAAATTTAGGAAGTTTCTTCGATACTTTTACATCAGAGTTGGGCGTCTTAGCAGATGTGCATTTGTCCGCACCGGAAGTTTATTTGGAAGATCGTCCGGTCAATATTTTTGCAAAGTTGTATCCTTATTAATTTTTAAAATAAAATATGTATTTAAAAGACTTACATCAGCTGGGAATTGGGTTAGCGATGAAGGCCGATTTGCGTGGCGAAGCCAAAGTTAAAAAATTATTGGCCAGACAAAATAAAATTTATAATGATTTATCAAAGTCAAAACAAGAAAAATTTGATTCGATTTTTTTGAATAATCCTTATCCTGATTCTTTGATTTTAAATGATACTGGTAAAGCCATTAAAAAAATGTTTGTGGGTATTGATATTGATGTCGGCGATTTGTTATTGGCTAAAGAGTTGGGCGCGGACACGGTTTTTTCTCATCATCCCCAGGGTAAAGGTTTGTTGTATTTAAATTCGGTGATGGAATTGCAGGTGGATTTGTTGGCTCATTATGGTGTGCCCATTAATATCGCCCAGAGTTTGTTAAAACCACGTATGAGCGAAGTGGCGCGAAGTGTGCGTGCTCGTAATATGCATCGCGTGGCAGATGCGGCGAAACTTTTGAATTTAAATTTTATTTGTTTACATACGGTTTGTGATAATTTGGTGGCTCGTCATTTGTATGATTTGGTAGCCAAAAATGAAAAGAACTTGGAATATGTCAGTGATGTTTTGGAATTGTTTTCGTCCGTGCCGGAATATAAAATCGGTGAAGAAGAATATGGTTTTAAAATGCAATTGTTTGCCGGCAGTGAACAAAATTATTGTGGCCGTGTAGCTTTGACGGAAATTACCGGTGGCACCGAAGGCTCTGAAAAAATTTATAAATATTGTGCCATGGCCGGAGTGGGAACAATTGTCGGTATGCATATGTCGGAAAAGCACCGCGATGAAGCGCAGGAAGCTAATATGAACGTAATCATCGCCGAGCACATGCCGTCGGATTCGGTTGGTATTAATTTATTCTTAGATGAAGTAAAGAAAGCGGATGCTAAAATGGAGATTATTCCGGCTTCCGGTTTGATTTATCATAGTCGTTTAAAAAACAAAAAATAAAACTATGAAGATTTCCAATTCTTATGCACAATTATTAGAAATGCCTTTAAGCAAAGATTATGAATTGCTTGATAGCGGGGACGGAGAGAAGCTCGAGCGTTATGGGAAATACGTGGTAAGCCGTCCGGATCCCCAAGCTTTGTGGCCGAAAAATTTAAGCGAACGGGATTGGCTGAAAGCTGATGCTTATTTTTCCAATCAAGGAAAATGGCAAAATCGCACCAGATTGCCGGAACATTGGTCCATCACTTTGGACAAGTGGAAATTTCAAATTAAATTATCGGCTTTTAAACACACCGGCGTTTTTCCTGAACAATTGGGAAATTGGCAATGGATTTACAAACAGATTAAAGATAGTAAGAAGAAAGATATTTCGGTTTTGAATTTATTTGCTTATACTGGTGGCGCGACTTTGGCGGCGGCTTCGGCCGGGGCGAAAGTTTGCCATGTGGATGCTTCTAAAGTAGCCATCAATTGGGCCAAAGATAATGCCCAACTTTCCGGTTTGGCGGAAAAGCCTATTCGTTGGTTGCTGGATGATGCGGTGGCTTTCGTGAAACGTGAGTTGCGCCGCGGTAATCATTATGACGCTATTATTATGGATCCGCCGGCTTTTGGTCATGGTCCAACTGGTGAACTTTGGAAGATTGAAGAAGATTTTATTCCATTTTTAGCTGATTGTGTAAAATTATTAAGTGATAAACCTCTTTTCATATTGGTAAATGGTTACGCTTCGGGTTATTCGGCTTTGGCCTATCATCAGAGTTTGCAAACAGTTTTGACTAATCAATTTGCTAGTCTTGAATCCGGAGAGCTATTGATTCCGGAAAATAATAAGGAAAGATTTTTACCCTGCGGGATTTTCGCTCGAGGATTTTAATGTCATAATCCAATTTTTGTGCTATACTCTTATATATAAGATATGGACAGATTTTTTATAAAAATAAAAATTTAAATATCGTGGAAAATCCTTTTGCTAATTTTTTTGGAAAGAAACCAGCTATTGAAAAAACTCCGCCTATTACCAAAGAGGGAAAAGTTATTAGTTTTGATGATTATGATGATTTACCCGAAGGGGTGGAACGGGTGGATGGTTGCGATTGTGAGGGCAGTCCCTGTGATTGTGACTTGGGAGTGATTGAAAAACGTCCTGGCGGGCTAGGCAATACGGCTACATTGGGGGCTAATGCGAAGAAGGCTGAAATTAATCAGGGGTATGAAAAACCTAGTAAGGAGGTGAAAGAATTGAGAGTCTCCCGAATTAAATTCAAAAAAGATTAAAATAAAAGGATAAATAAAATTTTATAAAAAAAGACTTTAATTTTTGCTTTTCCTAAAATAACAAAAAGCCCCGTATTTATTGGGGCTTTTTTATGTTTGCAGATTTTCTTGACAAATAATTTTTATTGTATATAATACCTATTGTCTTTAAGAGTTACTTTGACAATTAAACAGGTAATTTACAATAACATAAATGGTTCGTGTTTATTTAATACGACATTTATCTGTAATGAGCATTTTGATGCCGATTTTTAAAGTTTAATAACATAAGAGCGTATGGTGGATGCCTTGGCATCTTAGAACGATGAAGGACGTGGTAATCTGCGATAAGCTTCGGGGAGGTGATAAACAACCTTTGATCCGGAGATCTCCGAATGGGGAAACCCAATGCGGCAAACCCGCATTAATTATATCCGAATACATAGGATATAATAGAGTACCTAGGGAAGTGAAACATCTCAGTACCTAGAGGAAAATAAATCAATTGAGATTCCCTTAGTAGTGGCGAGCGAAAAGGGATCAGCCTAAACCTATAAAGTGTTCTGTCAATAATGGGACTTCCTTCGGGGAGTATACTTTATTGCCAGGTAAAGCGTAAGGGCGTTGCTTTGTAGGTGTTGTGAGAGTAACCGTTGCAGTACCTTATTACTGCGGATAGGTCGGTGCATATTTAATAGAATCTTTTGGAAAAAAGAGCCAGAGCAGGTGATAGCCCTGTATATGAAAAGTGTGCATTGATTTATGGGTTGTTTCTCAAGTAGGACGGGACTCGTGAAATCCAGTCTGAATCCGGGACGACTACGTTCCAAGGCTAAATATCTAAGATGACCGATAGTGAACTAGTACCGTGAGGGAAAGGTGAAAAGTACCCCGGGAGGGGAGTGAAATAGTACCTGAAACCATATGCTTACAACGAGTCAGAGCTCCGTTTCGACGGGGTGATGGCGTTCCTATTGAAGAATGAGCCTGTGAGTTTGTGCATGCCGCTTGTCTAAGTTCGAAAAGAACGGAGGCATAGTGAAAGCGAGGGTTAATAGCCCGAATTGGCGGTATGTGCAAGACCCGAAACCCGGTGAGCTAACCATGACCAGGGTGAAGCGAATGTAACAGTTCGTGGAGGCCCGAACCCAATAGCCGTGCGACACTATGGGATGAGTTGTGGTTAGAGGAGAAATTCCAATCGAACTGGGTGATAGCTGGTTCTCCCCGAAATAGCTCTAGGGCTAGCATCAGTTGATCCTCTCGGTGGTAGAGCACTGGATGGAATTGGGGTTACCCAATCCAATCAAACTCCGAATTCCGAGAATTATAGACTGGTAGTCAGACTGTGGGGGCTAAGCTCCATTGGTCAAAAGGGAAACAGCCCAGATCGCTGGTTAAGGTCCCTAAATCTATGTTAAGTGTGAAAGGTGGTGTAATGACTTATACAACCAGGAGGTTGGCTTAGAAGCAGCCATCCTTTAAAGAAAGCGTAATAGCTCACTGGTCAAGTTGTCACGCGCCGAAAATTTACAGGGGCTAAACATAGTACCGAAGCCGCGAACTCCAACTTTGTTGGAGTGGTAGGGGAGCGTTCCATACACGCTGAAGCTGGACTCGCGAGAGCCAGTGGAGAGTATGGAAGTGAGAATGTAGGCATAAGTAGCACTAAGAGATGTGAAAACCATCTCCACCGTAAACCCAAGGTTTCCTGGTCTACGAAAATCGGACCAGGGTTAGTCGGTCCTAAGACGAGGCCGAAAGGCGTAGCCGATGGACAGCTGGTTAATATTCCAGCACCGATATAAAATTTCGATGGGGTGACGGATCTATGTAGATCGTGTGGTATTTTGGTTATGACCATGGTTTGGGAGTAGCGTGTCTTTCAGGAAAATCCGATAGACATTAAGCGCGAAACTCGACTCTAGAGAAAATCCTACGGGATGGACTCATGACGATTGAATTAGGTTCCAAGAAAAGCCTCTAGAGTTAATTTTATATCGCCCGTACCGTAAACCGACACAGGTGGGTAGGCATAAGTATGCCAAGGTGTACGAGAGAATCTTTGCTAAGGAACTCGGCAAAATAATAGCCGTAACTTCGGGATAAGGCTTGGTTCTAGGAGTTGATCCTAGGACTCGCAGCGAATGGTGTTCAGTGACTGTTTACCAAAAACACAGCTCCCTGCTAAAGCGCAAGCTGACGTATAGGGGGTGATGCCTGGCCAGTGTCCGAACGTTAAGGGGAGGAGTGCAAGCTCTGAACTGAAGCGCGGATGAACGCCGGCGGTAACTATAACCGTCCTAAGGTAGCGAAATTCCTTGTCGGGTAAGTTCCGACCTGCACGAATGGCATAACAACTGGACGACTGTCTCGGCAAAGATCTCGGCGAAATTCCACGATGAGTAAAGATGCTCATTACCTGCAGTTGGACGAAAAGACCCCGTGAAGCTTTACTACAGCTTGGTATTGGGTTAAGAGTACTTATGTTCAGAATAGGTGGGAGCCTTCGGGCAACAGTGAGATACCACCCTTAATTATTTTTAATTCTAACTTCATTCCGTGAATCCGGAAAAAGGACAGTGCCTGGTAGGTAGTTTGACTGGGGCGGTCGCCTCCTAAAATGTAACGGAGGCGTTTACTAAGGTTGGCTAATTCCCGATGGAAATGGGAATGGTCGTGCAAACGCATAAGCCAGCTTTACTGCAAGACCTACAAGTCGCGCAGTTGCGAAAGCAGAAGTTAGTGATCCGACCGTTCGAAGTAGGACGGCGGAAGCTCAACGGATAAAAGCTACTCCGGGGATAACAGGCTAGTCTCCTCCAAGAGTCCACATCGACGAGGAGGTTCGGCACCTCGATGTCGGCTCATCGCATCCTGGGGCTGTAGAAGGTCCCAAGGGTTTGGCTGTTCGCCAATTAAAGCGGTACGCGAGCTGGGTTCAGAACGTCGTGAGACAGTTCGGTCTCCTATCCACTGTAGGCGCGGATATTTGAAGGGTCCCATCCCTAGTACGAGAGGACCGGGATGGACGCACCACTGGTGCACCAGTTGTTCTACCAAGAGCATCGCTGGGTAGCTATGTGCGGTTAAGATAAGCGCTGAAAGCATCTAAGCGCGAAGCTGTCCCTAAGATTAGATATCATAGACTCCTTGTAGACCACGAGGTTGATAGGCAGTAGGTGTAAGTGCGGTAACGCATTCAGCCGAGCTGTACTAATAAGTCATATTATTACACTTTAAAAATCGTTAAAATGATTTCAGAGCGGGTAGGTGTCGTATTAAATAGTCATGAATTTGTGATTATTGTAAATTATAGTTAGTTATTTAAAAGAGAACAGCATTTTGGTGGCACTTGCGAGGGGGAAACGCCTGATCCCATCCCGAACTCAGAAGCTAAGCCCATCAGCGCCGATGATACTCCTTGTGGGGAAAGTAGGTCGCCGCCAGAATATTGTTCTTTTTTTGTTTTCAGAGCTAGGTTCTTTTTCAATCAAAAGGAGGGTGCTAGAGATGAGATCGAATTTATTACACGTAGAACCATTAGAGGTTGGGAATTTGTTTAGTGGTGAGATAGTGATTGATTTGCATCATCACCATGTGTCCGTTGGGGAGAACGTTTTGAGATTTTTGTTAAAAGAAATTGAATTTCCTACGGGCCAGAATTATTTGCAAAAAATCATTAACTTGCCGGTGGATCTTGGTCCGGCCCAGGTGGTTTCCACCAAAGGAATTCCGGACTCTCGTCTTTGTTATGCCAGGCGTTACGGAAAAGATCATCATAGTCGTTTCGTCCTGGATGTCAGTCCGCCTCATTTGAACACAGTGGTTGTTCAACTTCGTAAGGTGCATTCGTCATCCTATGAATGCTACTTAGACGAGGTGGTCATCACCAAGGAATTACATCACGATTGTCTGGATCCGAAGTCGGATGTGGAGGCTTATCGGTTTTGGCAAAATCACGCCTTCGTTTTTGGCGAAGTGGAGGTTGATCTGGAAACCGTGGTGACCAAACCACCTTATTTGTTTTAAAGTTCAGTAGACTTCTCGTGTATCGGGAAGTTTTTTTTGACCACTGAAAAATATGATTTTGAAGATGACTGTGTCCACCGAAGCATTGTCGAAGGTGGATGAAGATGAAGATGATAAAAAATCTCTTTTGTAAAAACGTTGCATTGCAACGCCCTTTTAGTTCCTACCGTAGTCGAGATCCTGGGTTCTTCGCGCTTACATACAGTACTCAGCCCCAGGATGACAATTCCGAGAGAATAGGGTGGCGAAGGTCAAAAAATTGTGATATTATATTAATAATCAAAAAATTAAGAGCTAATTTTTTATTATATGGCTTTCGTGATTTCTGTGGTAAATCAAAAGGGCGGAGTTGGTAAAACCACCACTTCCGTTAATGTGGCCGCTTATTTAGCTAAAGCTGGTCACAAGGTTTTATTGATTGATTTGGACCCTCAGGGTAATGCCAGCACCAGTTTGGCGGTAGATGTTTACGATAACGAAGCACGCAGCGTTTATAATCTTTTGGTGGAGAATTTGCGGGCGGTGGATGTGATTTTTCCTAGCAATCAAGAAAATTTGTTTGTCATTCCTAGTAATATTAATTTATCCGGAGCTTCCATTGAATTGGTGAATTTGCCAGATCGTGAATTTCGTTTGTCGCAAAAATTAAAAAATGTTGAAAGTAATTTTGATTATATTATTATTGATTGTCCGCCGTCTTTGGGGTTGTTGACTATCAATGCTTTGGTGGCCAGTCGATATGTTTTGATTCCGGTGCAAGCCGAATATTATGCTTTGGAAGGATTGGGACAATTGGTGCAAACCATTGATTTGGTAAAATCCTATTTAAAGGAAGATTTACATATTTTGGGAGCGGTTTTAACCATGTATGATAAGCGTAATCGTTTATCTCGAGAAATTCGGTATGATTTGGAAAGGAATTTTCCTCATCGGGTGATGGAAACTATTATTCCGCGCAATGTTCGTTTGAGCGAAGCACCGAGTTATTCCCAAACCATTGCTGATTATGATAGCGAATCTCCTGGTGCTAGGGCTTATTCCTGGCTCGCCAGTGAAATCGTTAGTACTTTAACCAACCATCCGGCTCCGGAGCCAATTGCGGAAAATAATAAAGAAGAGTTGCGTGTCGATGTTTCTGTTGATGACATGCCAGAGGATAGTTCCGAGGAAGAGAATCAAGTTTAATAAAACAATCAAAATAATAATCAGTAAAATAAAAAATTATGAATGCCAGTTTAAAAAATAAAGGATTGGGAAAAGGTTTAAGCGCGATTTTTTCTTCCACTAATCGGGTGACTGCGCCGTTGCAACGTTCGGTGGCAGCCATTGAAGAGTCGGTGGCGCGGGAAGATATTCGTTATGTGCCAGTGGGAAAAATTAAACCAAATCGTTATCAGCCAAGACGTGAATTTCGTTCAGCTGAGTTGGATGAATTGGCGGAATCCATTAAGAAACACGGAGTTTTGCAACCTTTGCTGTTGACCCAGGAAAACGCTGAAAGTTACGAGTTGATTGCCGGTGAGCGTCGTTGGCGTGCCGCCCAATTGGCTGGTTTAACCGAAGTTCCGGCGATTATTAAGACGGCTGGGGATTTGGAAAAATTGGAATTGGCTTTGATTGAAAATATTCAACGTCAAGATTTGAATCCCATTGAAAAAGCCATGTCATATAAGCAATTAATTGATAGTTTCGCTTTGACTCAGGAAGAAGCTTCCAAGCGTTTGGGTTTAAGCCGCAGTGCTTTGGCTAATACTTTGCGTTTGTTAAATTTACCGACAGAAATGCAAACCGCTATTTCCAGCGGTGAATTGAATGAAGGTCAGGCTCGGGCTTTGTTGACTTTAGAATCATTACCAGAACAACGTCAGGCTTTGTTTAATCAATTGATTCAATATAAATTGCCGGTGCGCCAGGTGGAGGAGGCGGCTAAACAAATAAAGGCCGGTAAGCCTTTAAAAATGTTGCCTGATTTTAATGTTCAAGCACGCGTGGATGAATTGCAACAGTTGTTGCAAACAAAAGTGGAGATTGTTTGGAATGGTAAAAAAGGAAAAATCAATATTAATATTTTCGAATTGGATGAGGTGGACGCGTTGATTAAGAAGTTGAGATAACTTATTTTTCTTCTTTTTTCGATTTCTTAAAAATATTAAAAGATAGGAAACTGGATTTTTTGTCCGCTTGCTTAATTTGCGAGCGGGCAATTTTTGTTTTAACGAATTTTAACCAAGCCTGGTTTGGGCTTTTTCGATTTTTATTAATGGCAATTTCAATAATATCACCGTTTTTTAGTTTGGTATCCAAAGGAACATATTTCCCATTAACATAAGCACCTTCACATTTGTTGCCGATGTCCGTATGAATATTGTAAGCGAAATCCACCGGTGTGGCGTCTTCGGGTAATTCAATGACGTCGCCCCGGGGAGTGAACACGAAACAACGATTGCTAAACATTTCCAGTTTCATATTTTTGATGGCTTCGGGATCATTTTTAATATCCTGTTGCCATTTTTTTAATTCCTGCAACCAGCTGTGCTGTTTATTTTTCAATTCGTTTTGTTTATTGGGATCTTTGCTTTCATTGTAAATCCAGTGGGCGGCAATTCCCAATTCGGCGTTTTCGTGCATTTCTGGTGTGCGGATTTGAATCTCAGTAATCATGCCGGTATTGTCAAAAACGGTGGTGTGGAGCGATTGATAGCCGTTGACCTTGGGTTGGGCAATGTAATCCTTAACCCGGCCGGTGAGTGGTTTCCAAAGTTGGTGAACCAAACCCATGGCCATATAACAATCGGCAATGGTCGGGACAATTACTCTCATGGCAATCAAATCGTAAATTCTATTGATGTCTCGGTAGTTTTTCAATAATTTTCGGTACAAACTGTAAGGATGTTTGCTGCGACCATAAATTTCTAAATATTTCAAACCATTTTTCTGGAAACTTTCTTCAATTTGTTTGATATCAACTTCCATTTGTTCTTGTTTCTTTTCGGTATCTTTGTCTTGGTAGATGGACATCACCCAATTATATTCTTCAGGATAAACATATTTAAAAGCTAAAAGTTCCAGTTGTGCCTGGAATTTAATGATACCCAAACGATTGGCAATGGGTGCGAAAATTTCCAGACTTTCTTTGGCGATGCGTTGTTGTTTGTCCGGAGGTAAAGCTTCTAAGGTGGTGAGATTGTGAATACGGTCAGCGCATTTGATAATGATAACTCGCACATCCTTGGCCATGGCCAAAATCATTTTGCGTAAATTTTCAACATATCTTTCAAATCCACGATATTTGATTTTTCCCAATTTAGTAATGCCTTCTACTAAGTTTTTGACATCTTCTCCAAATAATTTTTCGATTTCTGTTAAATCATGTTCGGTATCTTCGGGGACATCATGGACTAAGCCGGCAATAATCACTTCTTCGGGCATGTTGATTTCTGCCAGGTTGCGAGCAGTGATTAGGGGATGGAGAATATATGGATCGCCGGAAGCACGTAGCTGTCCGCGGTGAGCGTTTTTAGCAAATTCATAGGCTTCTTTGATCTTATCCAAGTTTGCGTTTTGATTGTTGCTTTTGACCAAAACCAAAAGATCATCAATGGTAAATTCGTTGGCTGATTTGGCTAAGATGGCATCAAGCATATTATTCAATGTTAGCTTTTTCTAAAAGAAACGGTTCAATTTCTTCCGTATTTTCACCGCCAAGCTTAATTAAATCATTGTTTAGTTTTCTATAATCCTGGCGTGATTGGTTGTAGGTGTTGATGGCAGTATTGAAATTTTTACCTAATTTTTCCAGATTTTCATTGAATTCCAAAGCGTGTTTTTGAAGCTTTTGCACATGCTTGCCGATTTCTTTGGCTGATTCTTCAATTTGCATGGCGCGTAAGCCCTGTAACACCGTCTGTAAGTAGGCTAGGAAGGTGGTTGGGGAGACAATGATTACTTTCTTGTCTCGAGCGGCATATTCGATCAAATCGCCGGTGTTCCCACTGACGCCCACGGTATTGATTAATAAATCATAATAAATCGCTTCGGCTGGGATAAACATAAAAGCAAATTCCATGGTTCCTAAATCTGGACGGATATATTTGGCGGTTTCATTGATACGATTTTTCAAATCTTGTTTGAACTTTTGTTCTAGAGCCGGACGACTTTCGTGATTGGCTGGTAAATCAATCAATTTTTGATAGTTTTCCAAAGAAAATTTGGCATCCACCGGAATAATTTGATTTTTGATAAAAATCGCTGCATCTACAATTAAATCCTGTCCTTCATCATTTTTACCTAATTTATATTGCATTTGGTAGGAACCGGGTGGTAGTACATTTTCCAGGGTTAAATTTAAGTAATATTCGCCTAAAATACCACGTTGTTTAGGACTTTTTAAAATATTTTGCAAATCTTGCAGTTGTTTGGAGAAATCCACAATTTGATTGCTGGAAGATTCCAATTTGGTCAATTTTTCAGTAATGTCTTTATAAATTTGAGTATTGGAAATGGATTGCTTTTGCAAACTTTGTTGATTGTTTTGCAAGTTTTGATTGACGTTCTGATTCAAAAATTGCAATTGTTGTTGTAATTCCTGGCGAATTTGATTGAATTCGGTTTGCAGATGTTTATTGTTTTCGCCCATTTGGTTTTGTAACAGGAGCAGGGATTGTTCAGCCTGGGGGTTTTCCGGCTTTTTCGCAAAAAGTTTCCACAGGACAACGCCTAGGACAATGGCCACTGCCAGGTTGAGAAATAATAAAAAATATTCCATAAAGTTTTGTTTAATGATGTCTTCATTTTAACAAATGCTTTGGGTTTGGGCAATGAGGGGGAATGGGCTTGACATCTCTAAAAAACCGTTTTAGAAACTTGGCTAATCATTTGAATTTTCTTGAGTTTTGCATTATAATTGTTTCATAAAACATAAATATCAGACTATGAATATTTCCTGGTATGGGCATTCTTGTTTTCAATGCCAATTCAATATTAATGGTGAAAATGTCAGTTTCGTGGTGGATCCGTATAATCCGAATATTGGTTTAAAAATGCCAAGTTTAAACGCTGATTTTGCTTTGGTGACCCATCAGCATGAAGATCATAATTATGTGGAAGCTCTTAAATTAACTGGTGAAAAAACCGTCATTGATTCTCCGGGGGAATATGAAATTAAAAATGTTTTTGTCCAAGGCCTGGCCAGTTTTCATGATGATAATCAGGGAAAAGATCGTGGGCAAAATGTTATTTATAAGATTAAAGGGGAAGGTATTACGCTCGCTCATTTAGGTGATTTGGGTTGTGATTTAAATAGTGAACAATTGGAAGCCTTGGAAAATGTGGATATTTTGATGATTCCGGTGGGTGGTAACTATTCACTGGATGCGAAAAAAGCGGCTCATCTTATTAAACAACTTGATCCGAAAATTGTTATCCCGATGCATTATAAAATTCCTGGCTTGGATATGGATATTGAGGATTTGCAACCGTTTGCCAAGGAAATGGGTTTGGGCGAATATGTGGTGGAAACGTCTTTGAAAATCAGTGCCAGTCAGTTGGTCAATGAAAATGTGATTGTAAAAATTTTAAAACCATTAGCATAAAATTATGACAGATGGAAACAAAAATCAAAGACACCAGTTTCTGAATTATATGGAAGATTATCAGGAGATTGCCGATGCCAAGAATTTTCAGGAACAAGAAGAGCAATCATGGCTAGAGGATAGTCATAATAAGCAACAACATCAACGCAAATTTTTATTTTGGGTTTATGGTTTATCTGCAGTTTTTTTGTTGGGGATTGTATTTTTTTGGTGGAATGTTAGCCGAGCTCAATTTTATCAGGCTTTAGATAATCCTTTATCAGATAGTAGTTTTCAGAAATTTTTATTATTGGTAGATGATGCTAAGCAAGGTAATACGGATACAGATTTTGACTGGCGAAATCAGTTGGATGAGATTGATTCAGCTGGTTTAACTGGTGAAGAACAACAGGTTTTAGCTGATTTGAAAAAAAAGGTAAATGACGGTGCGAGTTTGGAAGAGTTAATCAATGATTTAAAATAATTAATAAATAGGGAATAGCGTTTATGGATGAAATTCAAAAATATTTAGGTAAGGTTCAGGAAACTTCATTGGTAGATGAAATGAAGCAATCTTATTTGGCTTATGCGATGTCGGTCATTGTATCGCGAGCTTTGCCTGATGTCCGCGATGGCATGAAACCGGTCCATCGTCGTATTTTGTATGCAATGTGGTCCATTGGTTTGCGAGCTTCGGCAAAATTTAGAAAATCCGCTCACGTGATTGGTGAAGTGATGGCGAAATATCATCCTCACGGTGATGCTTCCATTTATGATGCCATGGTGCGTATGGCGCAGGATTTTTCCATGCGTTATCCATTGGTTCATGGCCAAGGTAACTTTGGTTCGGTGGACGGCGATGGCGCGGCGGCCATGCGTTATACCGAAGCGAAATTACGAGGAATTGCTGAGGAAATGATGTATGATATTGATAAGGATACGGTGGATTTCTTGCCAAACTATGATGGTTCAGTGAAAGAGCCGATTGTTTTGCCGGCTAAATTACCTAATTTGTTATTGAATGGCGCCATGGGTATTGCCGTTGGTATGGCGACCAAAATTCCTCCACATAATTTAAGCGAATTGGTGGATGGCATTGTTCATTTGATTGAAAATCCGGAAGCCAGCGTGGAAGATTTGATGCAGTTTGTGAAAGGACCGGATTTCCCAACCGGTGGTATTATTTATAACATTAAAGAAATTCGCGAAGCCTATACTAACGGTCGTGGTAGAATTGTGATGCGTGGTCGGGCGGAAATTGAGGAAGTGAAAGGTAAATTTAGAATTTTAATTACGGAGATTCCTTATCAAGTAAATAAATCAGTTTTGATTGAGAAGATTGCTGATTTGGTTAAGGATAAAAAAATTGATGGAATTAAGGATTTACGTGATGAGTCTGATCGAGATGGTATGCGTATTGTGATTGAGTTAAAGAAAGAAGCTCATCCGCAAAAAGTTTTGAATATTTTGTATAAACATACCCCTTTGCAGGAAGTGTTTTATGTAAATATGCTAGCTTTGGTGAATGGTTTACAGCCGCAGGTTTTGAATTTGAAGAGTATTTTGGAAGAATATGTTAAACATCGTCAGGTGGTGGTGCAGCGTCGTACTGAATTTGAATTGGCTAAGGCTAAAGATCGAGCGCATATTTTGGAAGGTTTGAAAATTGCTTTGGATAATATTGATGAAGTAATTGCTTTGATTAAAAAGTCCAAAGATAAAGATGCGGCTCGAGAAGGTTTGATGAAGAAATTTAAATTGAGTGAACGTCAGGCAGTGGCGATTTTGGAAATGAAATTGCAAAACTTGGCGAATTTGGAACATCAAAAAATTGAAGACGAACTTAAAGAAAAATTGAAATTGATTAAAGAATTGGAAGCGATTTTGGCTTCTCCGAAAAAGATGTTGCAAATAATTAAGGGGGAAGTGATTGAATTAAAAGAAAAATATGGTGATGAACGTCGTACTAAGATTATTAAAGGCGCCATTGGTGAATTCACCCAAGAGGATTTGATTCCGAATGAACCAACCATGGTTTTGATTACTCGCGCTGGTTATATTAAACGTATTGCCCCGGACAATTTTAAATTGCAAAATCGTGGTGGTAAGGGGGTGACTGGAATTGAAACGAGAGAAGAAGATTTGGTGGAAAATTTAATCGCCAGCAATACTCATAATGATTTGTTGTTCTTCACCAGTAAAGGTAGAGTATTTCAATTGAAGGTTTATGAAATTCCATTGTCCAGTCGAACGGCCAAGGGACAAGCGTTGGTAAACTTTTTACAATTATTGCCATTAGAAACTGTTACCAGTGTGCTTTCCATGGATGATTTGGAAGGTTGGAAACATTTGGTGATGGTGACTCGTCGCGGTGTCATTAAAAAAGTGGAAATTGATAAGTTCTCTAATGTTCGTCGTAGTGGTTTAGTGGCGATTAAGTTGGATGATGAGGATCGTTTGCAATGGGTTAAACCAAGCACCGGTACTGATGAAATTATTTTGGCGACGGCTCAGGGGCAAGCCATTCATTTTGCCGAAAGTGATTTGCGTCCAATGGGACGTGTGGCCAACGGTGTGCGCGGTATGAAATTAAAATCCAATGATCAAATTGTTTATTTGGGCGTGATGAGTCAGGATGAAATGAAGGAAAACACCTTAGAATTATTGGTGATTACCGATAAAGGTTATGGTAAACGTACCAATGTCAATCAATATAAATTACAAAATCGTGGTGGTATTGGTATTAGAACTGCTCACGTGACTGATAAAACCGGTCCCATTGTGGATGCGATGATTGTGAATAATGTTAGTGTGCAGAATGAAGACTTGATTGTAATTTCTGAAAAAGGTCAAGTAATTCGTTTGCCATTTAAGAGTATTTCGGTTTTAGGCCGTGATACCCAAGGGGTAAAGATTATGCGCATTGATGCCGGGGATAGCGTGGCCAGTATTATCATGTTGTAAAAATTAATCTTATAAATGAAAAAGCACTTGTTCCTCCTGGGACAAGTGCTTTTTGAATAGGGTTGATATTTTTCCTCCTAAACGGCTAATTCCGGTTAGGAGAAGTTGATGTCACGGGCCAGTTGCTCCATGATCGGAGCCCATTCTGGCGATGTCTTGAAGAAGGTTCGGCGGATTGGGCCAGCCGTCTCCAAAAGGATGGTCAGCCAGAGCAGGAGTGGCAGGAAGATCCTGTCAAATCCTGAGTCCAGATGACCTGGCGGCAGAAGTTGGTACCCGAACAGATATTCCGCTCCATAGAGAAGCGGGATCATGGCGAACGGGACGGCATACACAAAGCCGCGCCCCGTGATGATGAAAATCCCCAGGCCGAGGGCGACCATGCCCAGCCCCGGCCACAAGTTGATGAAGAGTAAACCCTTCATCGTGTCGTTGAGCGGGGGATTGGTCGTGGTGGCCATGAACAGTGCATATTCCACCGCCAGCAGAACGGTGAAATAACCAATCCAGTAGCGGGCGGTGCTTTGCCGCGCATCCCGAGCGCGCCGTCGGTCAGCTAACCAGCTTTTCAGCGCTTTCGGGTCGTTGGCGATTTCACGCGGCGTTTTGCCTTTGGTGAGCTGCACATAATAGTTACCGTAGGCAACTGCGAGAATGCTGGTTGCCAGCATGCCGGCCAACATCGTGACTTGGCCGTTTTTGCTGATGAGTAGCGTGAGGCTGCTTACCAAAAAAAGGACCAGTCCGGTTGTGCGCCAGGGGAGCAGAACCAGACCTTCGCGCCACTCCGGCCAGGCTAGACGGTTGTTTGAGTATTTTTTCCCCTTCACCTTTTTGTTGTAAATGAAGGAATACTCACAAATACAGTAGTACACGATGCGGAACATCATGTAACTACCGCTGATGGTCAGAGCCAGAGCAAAGCCCTTGCTCCAAACCATATTCCAGCTGTACCAGGCGACTATGATAATCACGCCCAGCAACAGGTGGAACATCGTCCAGGCGCCGTCGCCCAGGCCGAATTTTCCCTTGGATTTTTCTTGGATTAAAGGCATTGCTGCCTCCTTTCTTGTTTATTGGGTTGTAGTTCAAGATTTGTGGTGGTGAGAGTCACCGATTTTGAACCGTTGTCAAAGTTCTATCTCACATTAATATTATAACATAAAATCAGTAAAAATGCAAGATTTTCCATTAAAAAAAGCTCTTTTGTTATCATAAATCTTATGCTATAATGAAAACGTGAGAGTATGCCTTCGGGCGGCAATTTTATCGATTTGCTCTAAAAAGATAAAAAATCGCTAAAAATAGCCAAATTTAAGCCAAAATAAATATCAACATATCTATGGCTAGAAAACGCAAGTTGAAAAAATTTTTCATGCTGAGTCGTGAATTACAGCGTAGTTTGAGTGTGATTCTTTTGTTTACCGTGGCCGTGGCCAGCTTTTTGAGCTTTTTTAATATCGCTGGGGCTTTTGGGCGTTTTATCAATCATTATTACAATATCCTGTTTGGCTCTGGAAAATTTGTATTTGCCGCTTTATTGCTATTCTTAAGTATTTTTCTATATTGGCATAATTATAAAAACAATCGGGTTAATTTACGCTTTGCCCATTATTTTGGTGCTTTTTTATTGATTTTAAATACCTGTGCTTTAGCTACTTATTGGGTTTGGTTGTATTTACCCATGGCGGATGCCGGTGCTTTAATTGATAAGATTGCGGTTTATCAAGGTGGTGGTTACTTAGGTTTTGTAGGAATGATTGTTTTGGTTAAATTTTTAGGAAATATTTTAGCTGGGATTATTTTGGCGATTTTATTGTTAGTGGGAATTATGTTGACATTTCAAACTTCTTTGAATCAATTGATTAAAAAAACTTATGTGATTGAATGGTTGGTCAAAGGGATTTGGTGGTTTTTGGTGTCATTGGCTGGTTTATTCGTGACTTTGGCTGGTGGTATTAAGAATCTTTTTGATAAAAAACCGACGCAGGATAATAATAATGATGATGATGGTGTAGGGATGGAAGAAGATGCTTCTTTTGAGGAGGATCAGGAGCCGGCGGTGGCCGAAATGGTTAATCGTAAATTGGAAATCTCCGATGATCCAATGTCTTCTAATGCTGAATTGATGGATTTGAGTGAAGAGTCGGCGGATGAGGAGTTGCTTGATCAGGCGGATGAGGATCCCGCTGATTTAGATCAAGAAATTTCTGATGACGAAGTGGTGGGTGTGCCAGTATTTGAAGTTTCTGATAATCAATTATTAAAGAAAGATCAATTTGCCATTGATGAAAATGAAGTTTTATTTCCGTATCAAACAGATGAAATTTTAGAATATAAACATCATTTGGATGGTTCCATTTTAGAAAAGCAAGCTAGTAAACCTCAGAATGAAGATATTAAAGTTCGTAGTCAGCAAATCAAGAAGACTTTGCAGAATTTTGGCATTGAAGTGGAAATGAAAGATGTGAAAATCGGTCCAGTGGTGACTCAGTTTTCTTTAAAACCAGCGGAAGGCATAAAGTTATCCAGAATTACTGCTTTACAAGATGATTTATCTTTGGCTTTGGCAGCTCATCCTTTACGTATGGAAGCGCCAATTCCGGGGAAACCTTATCTTGGTTTGGAAGTCCCTAATAAGCAAGCATCCATAGTTCGTTTGAAACCGATGATGGAAGCGGAAGAATATACTAATCGGAAAAATAATTTACAATTTGCTTTGGGTTTGGATGTGGCTGGTAAGACTTGGTTTGCCGACATTAGTAAAATGCCTCATATGTTGGTGGCTGGACAAACCGGTTCTGGAAAATCCGTTTGTTTAAATGCGATTATTGTCAGTTTGTTATATCAAAATCAACCAAGTGATTTGCGTTTTATTATGGTTGATCCTAAGCGGGTGGAATTGACTTTGTATAATGGTATTCCGCATTTGTTAACTCCGGTGATTACCGATGTGCCACGAACTTTAAATGCTTTCAAGTGGACGGTGGCGGAAATGGAACGTCGTTATACAATTTTATCAAAATTCGGGAAACGGGATATTGCCAGTTATAATGTGGGGGCGAAAGAAAAAATGCCGTATTTGGTATTTATCATTGATGAATTGTCAGATATTATGTTGACTGCTGGTCGCGATGTGGAAGCCTATATTGTTCGTTTAACGCAAATGGCGCGGGCAGTCGGTATTCACTTGATTATTGCCACGCAACGTCCTTCGGTGAATGTTATTACCGGTTTGATTAAAGCCAATATCCCGGCGAGAATCGCTTTTAGTGTGGCTTCCAATGTGGATTCTCGAACTATTTTGGATAAGGCCGGGGCGGAAAAATTGTTGGGCAAGGGTGATATGTTGTTCCAAGATCCAAGTGAAAGTGAACCTCGTCGTATTCAGGGTGTGTTCGTTTCGGATGATGAAGTTAAACGGGTGGCACTGGGCTTGAAAGAAAATTTAGATGTGCCAATATCTTATCAGGATGATATTGTTAATAATGAAAACGGTCATGAAATCAATGCCAGTGAAAAAACTTTTGCCGGCGTTGGTGATTTTAACGGTGACGATCCTCTTTATCAGCAAGCGGTGGACATTATTCGTCAAACTAAAAAAGCCTCGGCTTCTTATTTGCAACGTCGTTTGCGCATTGGTTTTACGCGGGCGGCACGCTTAATTGATTTGATGGAGGAGAATGGGGTGGTTGGTCCGGCTCAGGGTGCTAAGCCACGGGAGATATTGAATGACCAGATTTCTGGTGATACAATTAATAAATAGGGTTAATTTTCAACTTAAACTCAAAAAAATGATTGAATTGAAACGAAAAATCATTTCGCAAAACGAAAATTTACCAAGTATTTTATACGCGGCTCGGAAGAGTAAAAATTTGAGTTTGAGTCAAATCGCTTTGGATCTTAGTGTGCATCCAAAATATTTGCGTATGCTTGAAACTGGTGATTATGTGAATTTTCCAGAGTCTCCCTATGATTATCAGATTGTTAAAAAATATGGTGATTATTTAGCGCAAAATAGTGAACGTTTGTGGACAATGTATTTGGCGGAAAAGAAAATTTGTGGCCAACTTGGCAATACTGTGAAGAAAAAAAGTGGTGTTTTATCTCAGGATGTTTCTTTGTGGAGACGCATTAGTTCTTTAATTAATTTTCCTAGAATTATTTTAAATAGTATTTTTGCGGTTATCATTTTAGTGATTAGCACTTATTTTTCTTGGACTTTTTATTATTCTTTTCAGCCACCAAAGTTGGAAATTATTTCTCCTCAGGATAATTTGATTACCCAGGAGCGTCAGATTGTGATTGAAGGCATGACTGAACCGGGCATTGATATCAGTATCAATGGGGAGATGGTTTTGAATGATGATAGCGGTTATTTTAGCAAAGAAGTGAAATTACATTCGGGAATTAATATGTTAAAAATCAGTGCTAGTAATAAAAAGAAACGAGAAAATAATTTGTATCGACAAATTATGGTGGTGGATGAACTAACTTTTAATACAAAATAAAATATGGAATGGAACAGAGATTTGGGTTATCAAGGTTTGTTGGTGATTACTTTTTTGGGAATTGCCGTGGCCGGTTTAATTTATGCCAAAAAAATTGAACCGATTTTGATGCAGCCTGCTGTTCATGTGAATTATTGGAATTATCGAGTTTTGCATAAACAGCCTGAGCCAGAAAAATTATTGCAGGATGAAGATGTGCAGGATATTACCGATTATCATCGTTTGGAAATTCCTTTTGGTACTTTGGAATAATTAAAAATAAAAATATTTGTATGGCGAAAAATGTAATTATCTTTGGTGGTGCCGGTTTTATCGGTTCTCATCTTTGTCAGACTTTGCTTAAGCAAGGTAATAACGTGATTTGTGTGGATAATTTGGTTACCGGTTCGGTGGATAATATCCGTCCGTTATTGCAATATGAAAATTTTAAGTATTTGCGTTTGGATATTAATGATGAGTTTAATTTAAATGAATTTCCGGAATTGGGCGGTTTCAATTTGGAGGGAAGTGGTATTCAGGAGATTTATAATTTAGCTTGTCCTAATGTTCCCAAGGATTTTGAAAAGTTAAAAGAAATGACTTTGTTAAGTAATAGTATCGGGGTGATTAATACTTTGGAAATTGCTGCCAAATATAAATCCAAATATTTTTTCGCATCATCTTCGGTCGTTTATGGAGGAACGGAAGATCAGGCGATTTTGGTGTCAGAAAATGATTTTGGAGCGGTGGATACCATGAGCCCACGCGCTGCCTATGAGGAAGGCAAACGTTTTGCCGAGAGCTTAGTGGTTAATTATGGTGGTTTATATGGTTTTGAAGTGCATATTGGACGTATTTTTAGAACTTTTGGGCCAAGAATGGGGGTTGGTTTTGGACATTTGATTCCGGATGTGATTCAAAGCGCTTTAAACCATAAGGAAGTGGTTTTGTATGGGGGACGTGATAGCGTTTCATCCTTTGTTTACATTGATGATATGATCAGTGGAATTTTAAAAGTGATGGATAAATCAGATTATCAATTGCCAGTTAATTTGGGTAGTCCGGATGCTTATCGTCTGGTGGATGTGGTTAATTTAATCTTGTCTTTAACAGAATCTAATAGTAAACTAAAAGTTGAACCACCCTTGCCTTTTATGAAGCAACAACCGGTGCCGGATTTAAGCTTAGTTAAGTCTAAAATTGGTTGGTTCCCGATTGTTAGTATTAATGATGGTTTACGAAAAACCATTGAGGATACGATGTCAAAAATGGGTTTGGTCAAATTCGAAAGTAAATAAACTTTATGGAGAATGCTTCGGTTTTTATTGTAATTCCCGCCTATAATGAGGCTGGTATGATTGAATCAGTTTTACAGAAATTGTTGGCTGCCAGTTATTTTAATATTGTGGTGGTGGATGATTGTTCTCAGGATCAAACTTCGGATATTGTTACAAAATATCCGGTTTTTTATTTACGTCATCTTATCAATCGCGGACAGGGTGCGGCTCTGCGCACCGGCACGGATTTTGCCGTGGAAAAAGGGGCGGAAGTGGTAATTCATTTTGATGCTGATGGACAAATGTCAGTGGAAGATATTCCGCGATTTGTTGAGCAGGTGAGTAACGGTAGGGACGTGGTTTTGGGTTCGCGATTTTTATCAAATAGTGGCGAATTGAAAATGCCCTGGCATCGTAAAACTTTATTAGCTGGAGCCAAGGTGTTTAATTGGATGATTTTGGGGGTGAATTATAATGATCCTCAAAATGGTTTTCGGGCTTTAAGTCGTTCGGCGGCACAAAAATTGGTTTGGAAAAATGATCGCATGGCGCATTGTTCGGAAATTTTACGTTTGATTAAAACTCATCAATTGCCATATCAAGAAATTCCCGTTAACATTAATTATAGTCAGTATTCTTTAAAAAAGGGGCAGGGATTTAAAGATGTTTGGAAAATTGTTTGGGATTTATTTATCAATAAGTTTTAGCCTATGACATTGCTGCAATATGTTTTGATTATTTTATCACTGTTAGGTTTGTTGAATTTATTTTGGCAAATTCGTCGTGGTAATTTAGATTGGGCTTCTTCAATCAAATGGTTTGTGGCCTGGTGTGCAGTTTTGGTGGTGGCTATTAAACCGGGTGTGGCTGATTGGTTGGCAGATTTATTTGGCACGGGGCGTGGTGCTGATTTGTTGATTTATGGAGCGATTGTTTTCATCTTTCTTTTAATTTTTAAGTTGATTTTAAAATTGAATCAAATGGATCGCCAGATTAGTCAATTGGTTTCTTATATCGCCAAACACAATGTTTATACCAAGGACAATTCCGAGCACGATAAAAAATAATTTTTATGATGAATAAAAAAGTCTTAATTGCTATTCCAATTTTTAAAGGTAAAGAATATTTTCCGGATTTATTGAATAGCTTGGACGGAATAACTTATCCTAAAGATTTGTATAAAGTGGTTATTTGGGATGATTGTTCGCCGGATGATACTTTGGAGCTGCTACAAAAAATGATTTTGGAATTGAAATATCCTGCTCAGATTCAAGTTAAGCGTGCTGATGCCAATGGTGGCTTTTGTTTGAATTCTAATCGTGGTTTACGGCAGGCAATGGATGAAAATTACGATTATGTCTATCTGTTAAATCAAGATGTGGGCGTGCACCCGGATTTGCTGCAACCTTTAGTGGAAGCCATGGAAAATGACCAGACCATTCAAACCGCTCAATCAAAAATTTTGTATTTTAGTGATCATAGTAAAATTAACAGTCGGGGAAATTATTATCATTATTTAGGCTTTGGTTATGCTGGTGGAAATTTGGAAACTGATAATTTAACCGATGAAATTCGGGAAATTGCTTATCCTTCAGGGGCGGGCGTGATGATTCGGGTGGATTGGTTGAAAAAAGTTGGTTTATTGGAAGAATATTTATGGATGTACCATGAAGACGTTTATTTGGGTTTAATTACTTGGTACGCCGGTGGGCGCAATGTTTTAGTGCCAAAATCTGAGATTTATCACAAATATACTTTTAATAGCAGCATGTCGCGTTTGGATTTTATGGAAAGAAATCGTTGGTTAACCATGCTGTGGTTTTATCGTTGGCCAACTTTGATTTTGATTTTTCCGGCATTTGTTGGCATGGAATTGGGGCAATGGCTGTATGCGGTAGCTCGTGGTTGGACCGGAAAAAAGTGGAAGGCGGTGAAGTTTTTCTTTTCTCTTAAAAATTGGCGTGAATTTTTAGCCATTAGAAAAAGAATTCAGGCTTTGCGTCAGCGTTTTGATCGGCAAGTGTTGAGAAAATGGGCGGTGGGTGTGATTAATCATCAGGAGATTAATAATCCGATTTTGAAATATGTGGCTAATCCGTGTTTTGCCGCTTATTGGTGGGTCGTTAAAAATTTATTTTTATGGTGGTAAAACCAAAAATTTTACAAATTGTTTGTACTTATCCGCCGTATAAAGGAGGTATCGGGGCGGTGGCTTATAATTTCAAAAAATATTTGAAAGATTTATATGATTGGAGCAGTGTTTTGTTGACTCCGAAATATCAAGATGATTATGCCAGCGAGGATTCAAAAGTGCTTTTTTTGCCTGCTTGGCCACGCATCGGCAATGCCGGTTTTATGCCTGGTTTGACCAAGTACAGCGCCGAAGCCGATGTGGTAATTTTTCACGCACCGTTTTTTGGGGCAGTGGAGCCGTTGTTGTGGCAATTGAGTTTTGCTAAAAAGTGTCCCAAGGTTTTGGTTTATTATCATCATGATGCGGTCATTGATAAAGGTTTGAAAAAATATATTTTTAAATTTTATAATCGTTTTGTTTATCCGTATTTGTTTAAAAAAGCTGATCGGATTTTGTGCTCTTCTTTGGATTTTGCCAAAAATTCTAGTTTGACGCCGATTTATGAAAAATATTCTGATAAATTTCGGGAAGTTCGTTTTGGCGTGAATACTAAAGATTTTTTTTCGATTAATGATCAATCAATTTTAGATTCGTTTTGTAAAAAATATGATTTGCCGACCGATAAACCGTTGATTAGTTTTGTGGGCGGAATGGATATCAGTCATTATTTTAAAGGCGTGCCAGTTTTATTGCGAGCTGTTAAGATTTTGCGGGAGCGGGGCGTGGAATTGGGAAAATTGATGCTCGTGGGTTGGGGGCCGCTGGCCGAAGATTATAAAAAACTAGCTGAAGAATTGGGGATTGCTGATTTATTGTGTTTTATGGTGAAAAAAATGGATCCTCCAGAATTAAATTTGATTTATAATGTTTCCTCGGTAAATGTTTTGCCATCCTGGGATACCAAAGGCGAAGTTTTTGGTTTGGTGACCGTGGAAGCGATGGCCACGCGCACTCCGGCGATCACGTCTAATATTGCCGGCGTTCGTACGGTTGTAGAAGATGGCGTCAGTGGATATTTGTTTGAGCCTGGTAACGAACGTGATTTAGCTGATAAATTGAGCAAAATTTTAAGTGATAAAGTTTTAGCAGATAAAATGGGCGAAGCGGCTTATCAGAGAATGTTGGAGTACTTTACCTGGGAGAAGAGTGCGGAATCTTTAAAAAAAATCATTGATGAAGTTTTATGAGACTAGCCATTATTAACAATCTTTATCAACCAAACGAGCGAGGCGGAGCCGAGCAGGTGGCGCGTCGTCAGGCAGAACATTTTTCCCAAAAGGATTTTGTTTTAGTGCTGACTTCGGCGGTGAGTAAAGAAACGGCTGGTTTGGAAAAAATCAATGATAATTATTTTATTTTTAGAATTTGGGCTAATAATTTCTATGCCTATTATGATTTGCCTCAGCATAATTTTTTGTCTCGGGTGGTCTGGCGTTTGCGGGATATGTTTGGACGAAAAACCGCCCAGCAAATTGCAGCATTATTAAACGAATATAAAATTGATAAAGTGATTTTGCATAATTTAACCGGTTTATCTTATCAAACTCCGAAATTTATTAGTCAGGAAAAAATATTATTGTTGCATGATGTACAATTGATTCATCCTTCTGGTTTGTTGGAAACAGTGCGGGCTTTGAATGTATTTGAAAAAATTTATTTATATTTTACACGCCGATTTTTTTCAAGTGTTTCCAAAATAGTTTGTCCTTCAAAATTTTTAGCGGATTATTATCAGAAAAATAATTTTGCGCCAGCGGAAAAATTTCAGGTTATAAGTAATGGTGTTCCAGATGAGAATTATCGTCAACGGGAAGGCTTTTCAAGTCATCCTGGAACGAGTAATTCTGGAATGAGTGGTTCTGGACTGAGTCATCCTGAACTTGTTTCAGGATCTTTTCAATCAAATACGATCAAATTGTTATTCGTCGGTCAACTAAATAAATCCAAAGGCATTGATCAGATCATTCCTTTGATTTTACAAAACGAAAATCTAAGTTTGAGTGTGGTGGGTGATGGACCGGAGCAATCTTTGGTGGAGAATTATGCGCAGCAATCTGATCGGATTAAATATTATGGCAGAGTGAGTCAGTCGGAATTGTTAAAGTTTTATGATGAGCATCATTATTTATTGTTTTCTTCCAGGATTCAAGAGAATTTGCCAACGGTTATTTTAGAGGCTGGAGCGCGAGCTTTGCCGGTGATTGCGGCGGCGGTGGGTGGGGTTTCGGAATTGATTAGCGATCAAAAAAACGGCTTTTTGTATAATCCGTTTGATAAAAATTCTTTGAGTTTGTTGTTATCATATTTGCCTCAAGTGACTGGTCAATTTTACGGTCATATGCAGGAAGAAATGCGCCAACGGGCAATTGCGTGGCGCGCGAGTCGCGTTTGGGATGAATGGACCGCTGATGTTTTTGAGAATGTGTCTTGAACTTTGATTCGTCTGATTAACTGATAGCCTATGCTCATTCTTTGTCTTTTGTTGTGTTAGTTATTATTGTATTTATTATATCCAAAAAGGTTAATAACTTACCATCATATTTATAATATTCATTTAAATAAATATAATTTCTGTTTTTCTTTTTTAGAAAAATAAGCAGTTTTTTGATTGCTTTAAATATAATAATAATATCTTTTAAACTTATTTTGGTGGGTATTATGTTTAGTTTCAGAATCTTTGTCTTGTGCATTTGTTCGTTCAAGCATTCCCTGAATTTTTTATCGCCATATATTTGTGTAAGCTTTCTTTGTATTTTTGTTTCTTCGTAATTATTATTATAAACATAATTAATTTCCCATATATGATTATGTATAATCACATCTCTTAAAATATATATTTCTTTTAGTTTTTTATATAATAATATTTCTTTTGTGAATTGATTTTTAAAAAATTCAACATTGTTTTTTTCTGTGTCTGATTTCAGATATTTTATTCTATTTAATATTGATTCAATTAGTAATACGCTAAGTATTGTTATAGAAACGGCAAATCCATTTTCTCTGGAAGAAACTCGTATTTTGCTTTTACCAGAGTATGAAAAGCTTTTTGCAGTTTCATACAGGGTTATTATTGATTCAAGAATGTTAGTTCCTATACAAGTTATTTCTTTTCTGTTGGTATTGTTTGTCATATTTTTGTTAGTTTTTTAGGAAATCATAGTTTTTCATTTTAATCAGACGAATCAGAGTTCAAGACAAAAATATAAACCTTTCCACCTTCCAATTCCAGCCATTCGTCGCTGGAGTTTTTTAAATTATTGATGATATTTTCCGAATCATTCCAGTAGCGTGGAATGACAATAAAAATTTTTGATACTTGGTATTGATTAAATAGACTTAATAAATATTCACGACTTTGATCTTCGTAAACGATTTTTAAATAATGTTGATAAAGCTCGCCGCCGGTAGGGATAGAGTAGTAATATAATTTTTCTCCGGTCTGGTTTTCAATTTGATGGTAGAAACCATAGGCATTAAGGGCGGCGGCTCCTGTGCTTTGGGGGGCCAATACCAAAAAAGGAATGTTTGTTGCAGAACTGCTTGTTTTTTTGTTGGCGTTCTCCTGAATGTGTTTTACAGCGCTAAAATCAGCCGCACTGGTGTTGTAGCCACGATCCAAATGATATTGATCATCTCGCGGATAGGATTGGTAAACGTTGACGGTAATTAGTCCGGCGAGGGCCAGCAGTAGCGGAAAATAATAAAGCTTTTTTTCATTGAGACTGAAGAATTTATTTAAAGCGATGATTGCCAAAGCTAAAAATAAATAAGCAATCAAATATAAAATTCGTTGGTTGTAATTATTTTGTTCATAATAAATCAAAGCTGGAAAATTCAATGGTAGTGTTAATAAATAACAAATTAATAAAGCGAAAATTCCGTCAAATATTTTTTTTATATTTTCCCATTGTTCAAAACTTTTTCTTTTCCAAACAAGCCCGGTGCTAATGAGTAGCGCCAGAATCGGCAAAGCGGCGATGAGTGTGTAGGCGCTGTCTTTCCAAATTTGGTAACGCAGTGGCCATTGGGTTTTGAGGCTGCCAAAAAAATCAATAAATTTTTGATTATCCCATTGCCAGCTGGTCAGTCCAGAAAGCTTTCCTTGGATTAAAAAGACTAGTGGTAAAGTCACGCCCAGCGCGATAAAATTTATAATTTTTAAAGCTTTATTTTTGCTTAGCCAAAACAACCAAAAGAAAAATATTGGAATACCACTGAGTGGATGAATCAACAGAATCGCTGCCATCAAAGCTGCCTGGTTTAGCAAATGAATATTTTCACTGAGCAGCGCGAAAATTAAACCTAAACTTAAAAGATTAGCAATCGCTTGCGGTGTTGGTGAAATGAACAGTGAAAAAGGAATTAAGAAAAATAATAAATACAGCCAGCCATAATTTTGTGAGTTCAGTTTTTTAAGCCAATTCCAGAAAAAAGGTAAAGTCAGCCCATTGAAAGTTAAGAAAATCATTAATTTATCCCAAAAACTTGGTAGATTTCCAAATAGTTTGGCTAAAATGACCGTAAAAGCGTAATAGCCGGCGTAATAGGGTTGTTTGGGATTGATCAGTCCATCGGTGAAAATTGCTTGTTCGGTGGCTTGATGAATAAACGGATCAAAACCATAACCAAAACGATAAATAATCACGGCCAACGCTAAACTAAAATTTAAATGTAAAATATTGAGGATTTTCCAGCCAGCATGTTGTCGATAAAAATTGCCGGCTAACAAGAGTGCCGTGCTGAGGAAATAAAGCAATAACCAATAGTTTGGTAATAATTGCCAAAAACTGCGAATGGCTTCACCAGTACGCACGTGGTAGGCGCCGTAGGCTAAAATCAGCAGTAACGCTAAATAAATGATGGCTCCGAGCCAATCCAGTAGATTTTGACGGTTAGGTTGGTATTCTTTGAGCCAAGCAAAATTAAATTTGGCAGTTTGATTTTCCTTGCCAGCACTTTTTCTAAATTGCCAGGTATAAAAAATAATAATTGGTAATGATAAAACATTCAGTAAAATCAGGAGTTTGAGGTTTGTTAAATCAAAAAAATAATAGAACGTTCCGCCTCCGCTGATCAAAGTTAAAGAATACATTAAGTAGTCAGTCCAGAATTTTGATTTTTTAATGTGAGCACTGATTTGAGCATAGCCGTAAGAGTGCCAAGCAAAATAGAGTAAACCTAAAATAAAACCGCTAATTGGCAGGGAAAAATCACTAAAAATTTGCCAGTTTTGCCAGCCTATCAGCAATAACAAGCTACTTAGATAAATAAGGCTTTTATTTTGAATCAGTTTTAGCATAAATCACTTATTTTATTGATTTTATTATCTAATAATTTAGTGAAAAAGGCAATTGACAAAAGTAAGTGGAATGGGCAAGATAATAAAAAGTTGGCCATGGTGGCGGACTTTGTTCTTTTACAACAATTTTCACCTGAATTTGGAGGTGTGGCATGTCATATGAATTTCTTCTCAAGAATATTGATTCGATTATTACTCCGGTTCTGATGATTGGTCTGGATGGGACAATCAAGATGATTAACCGGGCTTTTGTGGAAGCTGCGCATTTGAACCATCCCTCTTCTTATTTTGTGGGTAAGAAAGCTGAAAACCTGTTTGGAACAGATTTTGTGGCGTCTTGTATGAAATTGGCAAACAATGATCAAGACCAAAAAGGAAACGATCGGATTTCGTTTAATACTAATAATAAAATGATAGAAAAAGTTTCCTGGGATATGAGTGTTGCTAAATGGTTGGGGGATGATATGTCTGATGGGGTGCTTCTCAGTTTCAAGGAAGTCGGCCGAGATTATTCGCAAACCAAAGAGTATCGGTTTATGGATGATATCATTAATGGAACGCGAGATGCTATAGTCATTATGACCGGCGATTATCGTGTGAAAAAAGTTAATCAGACCTTTTTGGAGCTGTTTGGCGGAAAACCCGAAGACTATCTCAAGCACAACCTGCGAGAGTTCGTCTTTGAGTTTGATCGTTTTCAGGAGGAAACCAAGCAATCTGTCCAAGGGATGTCGTTTCATTCGGTTTTCCGTCGCCAAGACAATGAACCGGTGAATTGCGAGACCGTGGCGCGTTGCTATCCGGCTTCGATGTTTGCCAGTTCTGAGCAGTCCGGTGTTTCTGAGGTTTATTGGATTCTGGAGCTTCGTGCGCTGGCGGAAAAGGACAACCGCATTGTGGAAGTGCTTTCTGGCAAGATTCGGATGTTGGAAGATAAAGTGAGAAACTTACAAGAGTACAATGCTCATCTTAATCAGCAAATTTCCGAGCTTTCCGCCAAGCAAAATCAGGAAAAAGCTTCTGAGCAGGATAAGGATTGGGCGGAGAATTTTCTGGCGGTGAGCGATGAGCGTGATAATTTGAAGAAGCGTCTTTGTTTACTGCAAAACAAATACAACACTGAGTCGCAGGCTTGGCAGAAGGAAAAAGAAAGCATTCTCAAGGACAAAGAAGGGATTCTCGTCGATCATCAGTTAATTCTCCAAGAGAAACAAGCGGTGACGGAGAGGTCACAGGTTTTGTCTGGCGAGTTGAAGGAATTGCAGTTGGCAATAGCGACACTCCGGCAGGAACATGAAGGTGCCAAGGATGCCATAATCCGTTTGCAGGATGAGAATCTTGCCTTGAAAGCTCAAAATGATAAACTTTTGTCGGCTAATGCTGACTTGTCTTCGGATGTGGCTGTTTTGAAAAAGTCCTATGATGATCTTTCGGCCAGTGCTGAAACAAATCAGCACTTGCAGGATTTTACATCTAGTTTGAAAAATGAACTGGATGAGAAAATTCGGGAGTGTGATAATCTCTCCCGGATTGTGTCGGGATTGGAAGCGAGTGTCGCTGAGTCTGATGCCTTGCTTGGCACGGCCAGGGAGCTGGCTGCTCGGCAGGTAGAAGTTTCTAAGCGGGTACTTGAATCGCGAGAAGCGGCTCTGGCTGAGAAGCAAGAAGCTTTTTTGCGATTGGAAGCTGACAAGCTGGTTTTGCAAGATCAGCACAGACTGGCTTTGGAAGCGCAGAAGGCCGACCTGGAAAAAAATCATCGGAACGATTTGGATAAAGTCGGGTTGGCACAACAAAAGATTTTGACTGATGAGCGACTGAGACAGAAAGAAGCTTTTGAGAGCTTGAATCAGTCTCATCAGAAAAAAATTACTGACATTGAAGCGTCTTTGTATAATATGTGTCAGTTGTATGAAAAAAGTGATCGGGAATTGGCTAAGGTTCGTCTTCAGTTGGCTGAGAACCAAGTGGCTGATGTGCCGGTGTCTGCCTCCAGCCACTTGCTTAGTGGGGCGGTGGAACATCTGAAAAAAATTGTCGATATCTTCGCTGAATCTTTGGCGGAGTTGCCAACTGATTTACTTGATTCTCCGGCAGTGAAAAACATGCTGGCGGGAAAGCGTTCTTTATGTCAGCTGATTGATACACTTAACCTTTTCAGTGGTGAGTTTCAAAAGTTATCACCGCAGTCAGAGGAGCTGTTAAACATCTGCCAAACCTGGCAGGAAGAATTTGGTCGGAAATATCCGTCGCTGGATTTGTACTTTAAATATCCGGTGGATGGAAGCGTTATTTGCTACAAGCCGCAGGTGAGGGCAATCCTGCGGGAGTTGGTGGAGAACGCGGCCGAAGCGCTGAATGATCAATTCGGCGCCGAAGTGAAGGTGAAAATTCAACTCAAATCTCCTGAGGAAATGGTAAAAGGACATTTTAAGAAGGAGATTGATAAACACTGCCTGCTGGTGCAAGTCTTGGATAATAATAAAAACTTGTTTGATCCGGAGCAGGCGATCAAACCTTATCAGACCAATAAGGATGGTCATCTCGGGCTTGGCCTGAGTATTTGTCGTTTTTTGCTAGAAAAAATGGACGGAGAGTTAGAACTTCGTTCCACCCCGAACGGTGGGGCGGCGGTGTTCTATATTCCCGTGTGAAGTGTCAGTTTAAAATAAATTCTATACCGGTGTCGTGAGATGCCGGTTTTTTTTGTAGTCAAAAAAAAGTTCGCGGGTGCGAACTTAGAGAGACGAATTATTCAGAAGGTGCGGTGTTGGCGCGTTTGAAGAGTTCGAAGAGCTCTTGGGCGCTTACGCCGTTTTTGAGCTTATAAGCCCAGAACAGAATATCCAGGGCGTTTTGATAGGCTCCGCTGTTTTGGGGATTGTTGAATCGAGCAATTGTCTCAAAGTTTATTTTCCGGATTTTATCTTCTTCCGGGCTGTACTTTAAGATGTTTTTGCACGTTTCACAAGCCACGTGATCCAGTTTTCGATTGTCCGGATAATACCATTCCACTCGGAAATATTTTACCGGATTTTCCTGGCAATGCGGGCAGATGGCCGTCGGTTCCATTTTATGGGATTGAGCGATCATCCAATCCAGATGCAGATGAAGAAGGTTTTTTTGTCCTTTGATTTGGTTTTCGTTCATCCGTTCATACATGTTGAAGATTCTGGCTGGATCGATAAACATCAATTCCTCGGCGTAGCGGTTTTTGTTTTGGCCGGAGCCAAACTGATAAGGTAAAATCGGTTCAGTTGGTTTAGTTGGTTCATCTGGTTTCTTTTTTTCGGTATCTTCAATAAATATCATTAGGTACTCTCCTGAAAAAGGTTTAAAGAACTGTATATATTTTGCTAAATTTTATCAAAAAAAGCAAGGGCTAGCCTTGCTTTTTAGCTGAAAAATCATTTGGTAGTTTTGGAATCCCAAGTTCAGCAATTGTATGATCTTGTTCATGCTCAGCATCAACATTTTACAGTACACGATGCGCAGAAGCTTCATGAGATTCTGTCGTTTAGCAAAGGAAGGGTCACTGCTAAGGTGATGGAGTATCGTTACAATATCTCTTCAACTTTGATAATGCAGTTGAAGAAAAAATACAAATAACGCTTTTTAGCGTTTCAGACAGACTTCTTCTCAGGTCACGATTCAACGTGGCTTTTTTTATTATAAATAAAATCAAATATTCTTGTCTTGTTATTTTTTCTAAATAATTTATAATAAATATAAGACCTGCTTTTTTTCCCAGGTCGTAAGAGGAGTTTGATCATGGTTGCGTTAGAAAATTCGGTTAGGGCGTTGTTTGAAACGGTGCATAAGCACCACCTTCATTTCACAATGGGGGAGGCTAAAATCTTGCATGACTTTTTGTCATGGAGTCACGGACAGGTGAGCGCCACAGTGGTTGCTCGGCAGTTCAAAATTCCATTTCGATTGGTGATGCAATTGAAGAAACAGTATCGGTAAAGGTTTTTCGATCAAAGCAAACAAGCGGCCGCCCACCGTATTACTATCAAACACAATCACAACAACCATGAGAAAACTAACATTTTGTCACTCTATCACACTCTATCATTCGGGCTCACCACGGAATTTCATCCGTGGCTTTTTTTATAAAAAAATCCACCGGTTTTAGAGGTGAATTTTTTAACTGGATTTTTATCCTAGTAATTTTCGCAATACAATTCAAAATAAGCTTTTTCGTGTTGGCAGGCTGGACATTTGTCAGGAGCGCCTTCGCCGTCATGTAAATAACCACAATTACGACATTTCCATAAACGTTCAGCGCCGCGTTTGAATACTTCATCTTTTTCAATATTTTCTAATAATTTTAAATAGCGAGTTTCATGACCGGTTTCGGCTTTGGCAATGAATTTGAAAGTATCAGCCACATCCAAAAATCCTTCTTCTTCGGCAATGCGAGCAAATTCAGGATAGAGAATTGCCCATTCTTCGTGTTCACCTTCGGCAGAGGCTTTAAGATTTTCAGCAGTGGTGCCAATTTTTCCAGCTGGATAAGTGGCGGTGATTTCGGTCATGCCACCTTCTAAAAATTTGAAGAAGCGTTTGGCATGTTCTTTTTCATTTAAAGCGGTTTCTGCAAAAAAAGCGGAAATTTGTTCATAGCCTTCTTTCTTGGCGACACTGGCAAAATAATCATAGCGATTGCGTGCCTGGGATTCGCCAGCAAAAGCTTTTAATAAGTTTTGCTCGGTTTTGCTTCCTTTTAAACTAGCCATAGTTTTATCTTTAATTATTAGTTAAGTTTCTTAGTCTTTTAAGTATAAGGTAATCAAAATAATTTTTCAATGAAATATTTTCCAGATTAGCGGCGTACTAATAATTACAGGGCCTGTTAGTCTAATTAAAATTTTAAATTATCAATTCTATGAACGTAAACAAATACATTGTAATTCCTGTTTTGAGTATTGCTATTTTAGGTGCCAGTGTTATGGGCGTGGCTGCTTATCAGGGTGATTACACAGTTAAAGGACCGGAAACTTCACCGGAACGCCATGAAGCGATGGAAGTGGCTTTTACTAATAATGATTATGCTGCTTGGAAAGAATTAATGGGTGATCGTGGTCGTGTGACCGAAGTGATTACCGAAGAAAATTTTGCCAAGTTCGCTGAAGCGCATCGTTTGGCCGAAGCTGGTGATTATGAAGGTGCTGATGCCATTCGCACTGAATTGGGTTTGCGCACCCGAGATGGAAAAGCTGTGGGGGAAGGTTCTCAAGGTCGTGGCATGGGCCGCGGACAAGGTCAAGGAGAAAATCGTGCTAACTGTGATTGTCAAAAATAATAGTTAGGGTATAGATAAAAAAACAATCCTGATGTTTATCGGGATTGTTTTTTTTATTGTCACCTTTAAAGATAATAATTTATTCGGTAGCAGTGTCCGTGCCGTTTAAATAATCCAAAACTTCTTGAGGTAATTCAGCGCCATTATCCAGTGCGGTTTGGAAAAATGTGACGGCGTTGGTGTCATCTTCTTTTCCTAAATAAGCTAAACCTAACCAAAAGGCGGCGTAGGGATGTTGTTTAAGATCACTGGTTAATAATAAGGCGATAGCTTGATCAAAATCTTCCATAAAGAAATAAGCCAGTGCTAAATTTTGTTTGGTTATTTCCGATTGATCAAATTCATAAGCTTTTTGAGCATAGGCTAAACCTTTTTCGTAATCCACATATTCTGGTGCGATTTCTTCAATATCAATGTAAAAAAGAGCTAGAGTATTATTTAATTGATAATCATCGGGATTGATGGCTGAGGCTTTTTCAAAATTTAATACAGCAGTGGCTGGGTCTGGTTTCAATAAAGCGATTTCTCCGGAAATAAGATAATAATCAAAAGAATCTTTTTCACATAAAGCTAAGGCTTCCTCAAAAGTTTTTAAACCTTGTTCAATTTGTCCTTCGGTGACGTAAACATAAGCTAGATTTTTTAAGGTATTGATTTTATTTTCATCACCAATTAAATTGTTTTTTGCTTTTTCTAATTGTTGAATGGCAGCTTGATTATCGCCGGCATAAAAATTTTCCAAAGCATCATTGTTTTGATCAATGCCTTCTTGTTCAAAACTATTGTAAGCACCAAGTCCTAGAAAAGCGACGGCGATTATCCCGGAAATAATTTTACTGCTGGTTTTGCTTTTACTTTTTTCTGTTGCGTTGTTTGTGGGATTTGGGCTAGCAGTGGCGGTGACTGTTTTCACCGGCGTGCCACAGTTATTGCAAACTTTTTGGAAATCTTCCACTTTTTGTCCACATTTAGAGCAAGTCATAAGATTGTGATGAAGTATTTAGAATTATTGTAGAAAACTATACTTTAAATTTATCAATAAAGAAGAGGAAAGGCAATAAAAAAACAGCCACGATTTTTGTCGAGGTTGTTTTTTGGTAAATGATATTAACATGTTTATACCATAGGCGAGATCCTGGGTTCCAAGTCTCACTTTGTTCGACTTGGCCCCAGGATGACATGTTAACTAATGAAAGTTAAAGCGTTGCCCATTTGATCGCCACGACCAGTACGGCCGATGCGATGAATATAGTCATCATAGTTAGCCGGTAAATCATAATTGATTACATGGCTGACATTAGGAATATCCAAACCACGCGCAGCCACGTCCGTTGCCACTAAAATTGTGGTGCGATTGGTCTTAAATAAATGTAAAGACATATCTCGTTTATTTTGATTCTTATTGCCATGAATGGCGTCGGCTTTAAAGCCGCTTTGAATCAAAGTAGCAGATAAGCGTTCCACGCCATATTTGGTTCGGCCGAAAATTAACACTTTAGAGAATTCCGGTTTGGCCAAAATTTGATGAAGCACTTCTAAACGTTCTTGCTCACTGCGCACGCGAATCACATTTTGTTCAATGTTTTTTGCGGTGTCGCCGGTTTTGACAGAAACCATTACCGGATTGGTTAAGAAAGTTTGGATTAATTTATCTACATCTTTATTGCTGGTAGCGGAGAAGAACAATGTTTGACGATTTTTTGGCATTTTTTCCATGATAAATTTCATATCATTTACAAAACCCATGTCTAACATTCGATCAGCTTCGTCCAACACGATGGTGGAGAATTGAGCCGGGTTAATGGCACGACGATTAATCAAATCTTTCAAACGTCCTGGAGTACCAATTAAGAAATTGTAAGAACGGCGCAAATCAGACATTTGGCGACCGATGGGCATACCACCGACACAACAAACGGAGAAGATTTTCAATCGTCCGCGGAAGTCAAAAAATTCTTGGTTGATTTGATTGGCTAACTCACGAGTTGGCACAATAATCAAAATGTTTTCTTGAGGATTTAACATCACTTTGTTAAGTAATGGAATCAAGAAAGCGGCTGTCTTTCCGGTGCCGGTATTGGCAATACCAACGATGTCTAAACCTTTAATAATGTGAGGAATAGTTTCATCTTGAATTGGTGTCGGATTAATATATCCTTTGACATGGATATTTTCTTTAATTTGTCCGTGAATATCAAAATCAGCAAAAGCATTTTTTGACTGATAAGCCTCTGCTTGGACGATTGGTTCGGCTTTTCGAACAAACAAAGCCGGATTAATTTTTTGATCAGTAAAACGACCGCCACGCCCAGAACTTGGTCGGGATGGACGGCGATTATCAGATCGAGAGTCTCGACTATCATCAGAACGACGATGGCGAGAAGAGGAGTTCCCAAAACGGGAACTTCGCTTGAAGTTTCCTTTAAACATAATAAACTTATACTTATTTTTTAGCTTTAAAGTAGTGTGGCCACTTGGCCTATGGACTGATTGTCGTTACGCTTTAAAAGCACATTGAACAACCGTCACTTCATGAATTTCCATCAAAGCTAAAAGTTAAAGTCTAAGCTTAAGAAATCGAAAGAAATCAAGATTCCTTAAATGGAATTTTATGAGAATTACTTTAAGGGCTAAGTATTGCACTAATATGGTGGAATGTCAAGGGTGACCTTATATTTTTTCAATGATAGCACGGTATTGTTGGGTCTTTTCCCAACATAGTTTGAGGAAATGTTCAAAAGAGTGGTTTGTTTTTAGATGTTTTTGATATAAGTTTTCAAAATAAGGAATTAATTTCTTGCCACCGATTTTAATATTTTGAAATTCTTGATACCCAGCAGAATGGGTTTTAACCATTTTTTGAATTTGAGGATGATTATTTAAAATAATAGGTGCTAAAATTTCACTTAATTTCCAAACCAAATAAGGGGTATCTAATTCTTTACGTTTAGTTTTAGGGAAAATTTCCATCCATTTTTTAAAATGTAGAAAGTGCATAATTTCATGCATGGCAATTTTTCGCATTTGTTCTGGTTTTTCATATCGAACATTAAATGACCATTCATCTAGAAAACGAGGGCAAATCGGAACGATAGAGACATAGGCGCGGATAATTTTTATATTTTTAGGATAATCGGTTTCAAAATGTTGAGATAGAATTTTAAAATATTTAGGACCAATTTTGTCCCAATCTTTTTGAAAATTATTAGTACTATTTAATAGTTCTTTTTTGTTTTGCTTTATAAAAGTCTTAGCATATTTATTGCATCGTTTTAGAAATTCATCTTTATCTTTCGCACCTCTTACTATTTCTTCCAGTTCAGGATGCCTTTTGTAGATTCTTTGACTCCAATCCCAACCGGTTGGTCGTGGGTGGCAAAAACTACGAAGCATTTGAGCTTCTTTTTTTATACTTGGTAGTTGAAACTTTACTTTAGGGAGCATATTTAAAAATTAGTATTTGAATATATTAAATTTATCATTAAATAGGAAAAACGACAATTATAGTTTTATATAAACAAAAAACAGCACTTTTAAATGCTGTTTTTTGTTGAATTGGGGGTGGCTATCGGGAATCGAACCCGAGTTGCTGGTACCACAAACCAGAGTAATAACCGTTATACCATAGCCACCATAAATATAATCTGGCGATCGCGACAGGATTTGAACCTGTGACCCACAGCTTAGAAGGCTGTTGCTCTATCCAGCTGAGCTACGCGATCGTAGCTCTCTAAAAAACTGTTAATAATATAGCAATTGTACCTTGAAAAGTCAATTGCTTTCTTAAAAAAAGAGCCAGTGTAAATTAGCTCTCGTCGTTGATGAGAATGAAATCTTCCTCAAGTTTTGGGAAATTGGGAAGTTTCAGCGATTGTTTGGATTTGTCATGGATTGTTTCATATTGATAGCGGCAGTACGAGTCACTACCTTGATCGAACGGAATTGAATTCTTGGGGATACCTAAACAATAATATCCTCCAAAACAATCACCGGATACTTCAGTGCTTTCTATTATCTGAATGGTTAGACAATTTTCTTTGAACTCTTCGTCGCACTCTTCGCGGTGCGGACAGGTATCGCAGAGTAGTGCTCCAACCATCTTCAATCTAGGTTTTTCTGCTTTCGTTTCCATGGTTTCTTCCTCCTTATATTAATCTAAAAACAAATAGTGAAAAATGTCAAATTACTGGCTGGTGAAATAGCCGATTCTTTGACAAGACAAGCATCTTTTTTATACAATAAACAATAACTTCAAATTATTTTTTAATTTTAAATATCAACAAAATTATGGCAGAAACTAATCAACACGTAGAACGGGAATCAGCGGTTTTAAAGTTTTGGCAAGAAGAACAAATTTTTGAAAAAAGTTTAAAAAAAGACTCTCCCAAAGGGGACTATGTTTTTTATGATGGTCCGCCGTTTGCTACCGGTTTACCTCACTATGGTCATTTGGTCGGTTCTATTATGAAAGATTTGGTGCCACGTTATTGGACGATGAAAGGTTACCACGTGGAACGTGTTTGGGGTTGGGATTGTCATGGTTTACCGATTGAAAATATTGTGGAAAAAGAAATGAAATTGGCTAGCAAGGCTGATATTGAAAAATTGGGTGTAGGACAATTTTGTGAAAGTTGTCGTGCTAATGTGCAAACCTATGTGGAAGATTGGAAGCAAATTATTCCGCGCGTTGGTCGTTGGGTTGATATGGAAAACGCCTATAAAACCATGGATGTGGAATTTATGGAAAGTATTTGGTGGGTTTTTAAAACCTTGTGGGATAAAGGTTTGATTTATGAAGGTCACAAGAGCATGCATATTTGCCCGCGTTGTGAAACGACTTTATCAAATTTTGAAGTTAATCAGAATTATCAGGATGTGGAAGATTTGAGCGTGACCGCTAAATTCAAATTGCTGGATGAGGAAAATACTTATGTTTTGGCTTGGACCACTACGCCTTGGACTTTGCCCGGGAACGTGGCTTTGGCAGTGGGGGCGAATTTGTCTTATGTCAAAGTAAAAATCAATGATGAATTTTTAATTTTAGCTTCCGAAACAGTAGAAACGGTTTTAGCTGGTTTGGAATATGAAAAAGTTGCTAGTTTGAAAGGTGCTGATTTAGTCGGTAAGAAATATCAACCTTTGTTTGATTATTTTGTGAATAAACCGGAAATTGACGGTCGTCCGATTAAAAATTGGGAAAATGCTTATACTATTCAAGATGCGGATTTTGTGACTACCACTGATGGTACCGGTGTGGTGCATATTGCGCCAGCCTTTGGTGAGGACGATTTGAATTTGAGTAAAGCCAAAGCTTTGCCGTTGATTCAACATGTTTTGATGAACGGCACAATCATTCCGGAAGTGACGGATTTTGCCGGTGAGAGCGTGAAGAGCGCAACGGATCCGAAATTCATGGATAAAAAAATTATTGAATTTTTACAAGTGAAAAATTTAGTGTTTAAAGTTTTGCCATATCAACATAGCTATCCGTTTTGTTGGCGTTGCGATACGCCGTTGTTGAATTATGCGACTAGTTCTTGGTTTGTGGATGTGCCAAAAATTCGGGAAAAATTGATTGCCAATAATGAAAAAGTTAGTTGGATTCCGGATCATTTTAAACATGGTCGTTTTGGAAAATGGTTAGAAGGTGTACGGGAGTGGTCAATTTCTCGAGATCGTTATTGGGGAAATCCATTACCGGTTTGGCGTTGCGATTCCTGTAAAACAGTGGAAGTTTTAGGATCCAAAGCGGATTTGGAAAAACGTTCCGGTCAAACAGTCACTGATTTACATAAACATAAGATTGATGATTTGACTTGGACTTGTGCTTGCGGTGGTCATTATCATCGGGTGCCGGAAGTTTTGGATTGTTGGTTTGAAAGTGGTGCCATGCCTTATGCGCAAATGCATTATCCTTTTGAAAATAAAGAAAAGTTTGAAAGTACTTTTCCAGCGCAGTTCATCGCCGAAGGGCAGGACCAAACTCGTGGTTGGTTTTATACTTTGATGGTTTTAGCTACCGCTTTATTTGATAAGCCAGCTTTTGAAAATGTGGTGGTGAACGGCATTGTTTTGGCGGAAGATGGACGTAAGATGAGTAAGCGTTTGAAGAATTATCCGGAAGTAATGGAAATCGTTAATAAATATGGAGCGGATGCTTTGCGTTTGTATTTGATGACTTCACCGGTGATCCGGGCTGAAGATTTGTGCTTCAGCGAAGCCGGTGTAGCGGAAACTTATCGCAAGAACGTGGTGATTTTATCCAACGTCTTGAGCTTCTATCAGATGTACGCCAGTGAGAGCGTGGCGGATTTGAAAAAAGAGAATTTGAATAACATTCTTGATCAATGGATTATCGCTAAATTGAATCAGTCCATTACTAACGCCAGTAAATATTTGGATGAATATGAATTGATGAATGCTGGTCGAGTTTGTCTTGATTTCATTGATGAATTATCTACTTGGTACGTGCGTCGCAGTCGAGATCGTTTTAAATCGGAAAATGTGGAAGATAAAAATAATGCGTTGATGGTCTTGCGTTATGTGTTGTTGGAATTTTCCAAATTGTTAGCGCCCTACGCTCCGTTTATTTCTGAATCTATTTATCAGGCCTTGCGTCATTCAGATGATAGTCAATCGGTGCATTTAACAGTTTGGCCAAGCATTCAGTTTGCCATGTCTGAAGATATTTTAAGCAAAATGAGTGAAGTGCGCGTTTTGGTGGAATCTGGTTTGGCCTTGCGAGCCGCGCAAAACGTGAAGATTCGTCAGGCTTTGGGCCAGGCGGTGATTAAAGCTGATTTGCCAGAGCAGTATTTGGAGATTTTAAAAGAAGAATTGAATGTTAAAGATATTAAAGTGTCCGCGGATTTTCCAAGTGCTGGACAATGGCAAGCCAGTGAAGTGATGGCCATGGATTTCGCCATGACCGAAGAATTATTGTTGGATGGCACCGCTCGGGAATTGGTGCGTTTCGTTAATATGGAAAGAAAAAATTCCGGATTCACCATTAATGATGAAGCGAAATTAACATATTTCTGCGAAGCTGAAATTATTAAAAAAGCGATTGCCACCATGGGTGATTATTTGCAGAAGAATACTCGTACTAAAGAATTTATCTTTGACGCTGCATTAAAAGATCAGGTTAAAGCTATAAAAATAAATGGGGAAGAATTCTATTTGAAGGTGGAGAAGTTTTAGTATGTCATTGTCTTGAACTCTGATTCGTCTGTGAGTCCTCCCGCGAGAGCGCGTTAGCGCGAAGCGGATTCATCTGAAAAACTGTGATATTGGGATTCTTGTGTAGGGGCCCTGATATTCATCAGGATAAACTCCTAATTATTCGCCCTTTTCTCGTGGTGAAAAGATTTTCGTGTTTTGCAATGACGTTCGTGGATTATTATTCCCCCTTTCCCAAAATCATGTTAAATTAAAATTAATCTAATTTTAATTTCTTTTTTAATAAATAAAAAAAAATTATGAAAAGCAAACTTTGTTGGTTGGCGCTGGTGGTTTTTGCTATTTTGCTCGGTGGGATTTTGTATTTTATGTCCCAGGACGGTAGTTCCTGGACCAGTCCTGTGGTTACCGGCGGCATTGTAAAAAATACAGTAAAGGTGGAAACCGAAAATAAAACTTATCAAGGCGATGGTTTTACGTTTGAGTATCCGGCGAAGTATATTGTGAAGAATGGAGAATTTTTTTCTCAAGAACAATTGGATGCGGTTGAATTGGAAAGATCTAAAGCGGTGAGCAACGATACCATGGATGCTTTTAACTTGTCACCCATGGGTTTACCATTGTTTAAACCGGAATTCGTTAAAGATTATGGAAATGTTTTGGATGAATATTTGGGAATGTATGAATTGTTGGAAGAAAACATTGCATTGGGGAATTATACTTTTTTACGCGCCAATATTATTGGTAATTATCCTCATGAGATTTATTACACGACTGATTCTGGTTCTTTATTCATTTTGCGAGTTTATTCTGCTTGGGAAATGTATAACGATGAAGACGCCCGCAACATTTTAGCGAGTTTAAAGATAGAATAGGGGGTTGTCATCCTCACTTTGTTCGGATTAGCCCCAGGATGACAGAAAAGAGCGCCCCGACGTACGTCGGGGCGCTCTTTTCTTATATTATCCTAATCATCTTCCACAGTGTAATCAATGTCCAATCTGCAACCACTTATAAACCGAATTGGCGGCAATAGAGCCTTCGCCTACGGCCGTGGCGATTTGTTTAAAGTAATTTGATCCATCGGTAACATCACCGGCGGCAAAAACGCCGTCAATATTAGTGCGCATATCTGGTGCGACTTTAATGTGACCTTGTTCATCTCGAGCTAAATCAAAATTCATTTCAAAATCAACTACCGGTTTATGTCCGATGGAAACAAAAATTCCATTGACTGGTAATTCACTTCCGTCAGCTAAAATTAATTTTTCAACGCGGTCTTTACCAATAATTTCTTTGACGCTTTGATTAGTCATAATTTTAATGTTCGGCGTTTCTTTCACACGATCAACCCAGACTAATTCACCGTTAAACTCATCACGACGATGAATTAAATAAACTTGTTTGGCGAATTTTGCTAAATGTAAAGCCGCGGTTAAAGCGACATTGCCTCCGCCCACGACAGCCACATCTAAATTACGATAGAAGAAAGCATCGCAGGTGGCGCAGTAGGCCACGCCTTTGCCGTTGAATTCCATTTCACCTGGAACACCAAGTTTACTGTGGGTGGTTCCGCTGGAGATAACAACGCTTTTGGCCAGCACTTTATCATTACTGTCTAAACTGATTTCAAAATTTCCGGCATCATTTTTGTGAATGGCGGTTACTTTGTCATTTTTTTGAGTAGCTCCCAAAGATTTAAAAGCATGATCTTGCATTTTTTGCATCAATTCAAAGCCTTTGATTTCCGGATAGGAAGGGAAGTTACCGATTTCGGTGGCGCCGAAAGCCATGCCACCCATTAATTCGGCAATTACAACATTTTTTACTTTATAGCGACTGGCGTAAACGGAGGCGGCCATGCCGGCCGGCCCTCCGCCGATAATCGCTAGATCAAAGATTTCTTCTTCGCCCATAATTGTATTTTTAATTGATTAAAACCAACCTCGATTTTTCATGGCCTCAGTAATTCGTTGCAAAGCCACCACATAGGCGCCCATGCGCAAATCCAATTTTTGTTCTTCTTTGACTTTCCACATTGCTTTGAAAGCGTTATCCATAATTTTTTCCAATTTTTCTAAAACTTCTTTTTCTTCCCAATAATAATTCATGCTGTTTTGCACTTGTTCCAAATAGCTGGTGGCCACGCCGCCGGCATTGGCTAAAATATCCGGGACAATAATAATTCCTTTGCTTAACAAAGTTTTTTCTGCGTCCGCGGTAATTGGTCCATTGGCTAATTCCAAAATATATTTGGCTTTAATATTATTGGCATTTTTGTCAGTGATGACATCATTCAAAGCGGCTGGAATTAAAATATCCACATCCAATTCTAAAATTTCATCATTGCTAATGGCTTTTTCGGCTTTGTCGTAAGTGTTTACAGTTTTATTGGTTTTTTTATATTGATTCAAATCATCAATATTTAATCCTTTAGAATCATAGGTGCCACCTTGGGAATCGCTGGCAGCTACAATTTTATAACCATCATCGGCTAAGATTTTTGCTAATTCCGCACCAGCATTACCAAAACCTTGAATGGCAACACTTAAACCTTTGCCATCTTTATTTAAAATTTTCATTAAACTTCGCAAAACATAGAAGGCTCCCTGAGCGGTGGCGTAGCCACGTGCTTTGGATCCGCCGTTGATAATTGGTTTACCGGTAATCACGCCTGGATCATATTGTCCATTGGTTAATTTGATATATTCATCCATCATCCAGGCCATAATTTGTGGAGTAGTGTAAACATCCGGCGCTGGAATATCTTCTTTCGGTCCGATATATTTAAATAATTTTTGAATATATCCACGAGATAATAATTCCAATTCACGTTCGGATAATTCTTTTGGATTAACAATCACGCCGCCTTTGCCGCCACCTAATGGCAAATTAACGACCGCGCATTTTAAAGTCATCCACATGGATAAAGATTGTACTTCGTCGCGGTTCACTTCATGGTGATAACGAATGCCGCCTTTGTAAGGCCCAAGCGCGCTGTTGAATTGTACACGGTAACCGGTGAATACCTTAGTTGTTCCATTATCCATTTTAACAGGAATGGAAAATTCCAAGGCTCTTTCCGGTGCTTGTAAAATTGCGCGACAATTTGGGTCAGTCCCCAAAATATCCAAAGCTTTATTTAATTGTCCCAAAGCGTTAGTCCAAGTACTCATAATATTTTATTTAAAATTTGAATTATAAACCTAACAATTCATCAATTTTGTCTTTCATAAAACCGATTACAATGCTGTCATCAATTTGGATTTGGGGAACACCTGGTTGGCCGGAAGCTTGAATCATTTTAATAGCTTCTTCTTGATTTAAAGCCACATCCACATATTCAAATTCTACATTTTTGTCTTTTAAATAAGATCTAACTTTGTGACACCAGGGACAGGCTTCGGTGCCATAAACTTTTACCATGGTCATATATTTTTTTATTGAATTTTTAATTAAAGATACTTGCTGATGATTTCTTTTAAACGTTCCATATTGTTCAATCCGGAAATCTCTTCTACCACTTCGCCGCTTTTGAAGAGTTTCATGTTAGGAATACTCATGATTTGATATTCGCTGGCTTTGTCTAAATTTTCGTCAACATTTAATTTGGCGATGACAGCTTTTTCTCCCATTTCTTCGGCTAGATTGTCCAAGATCGGGCCGAGCATTTGGCAGGGACCACACCAGGGAGCAAAGAAATCAACCAAAACTGGTTGCACGTGCGAGGCACTGATAACTTTTTCTTGAAAATCAGTGTCGGTGACATGGATAACATTCATAGTTTTTTTACTTATGATTTAAAAATTAGTTTTAAAATTTGATCGCGATCTTTATCGTTGCTGAGGAAGCATTGATTAAGATGTAATTTGAGAAAATCTTCGGAGGCGCCGTTAAGCGACTGTTTAACTGATTTTATTTGATTGAAGATTTCCGTGCAAGTCTTGTTTTCTTCAATCATTCGGTTTATTCCTTCAATTTGTCCTTTGATACGATTGAAGCGAGTCAACAAAGCTTTTTTCTTTTTCTGATCGGGCAGGGGACAGGATTTTTTAGGCATATTGTTTTCATCTATGATTAATGTTTTTTGATTGTAGCATAGGGGTGGGGGGTATGTCAAATTATTGTCTTGAACCAGGATTCGTCTGATTTATTTGATTAATATGAATGTTGCATTTCTGCTGTAGGGGCGAATAATTATTCGCCCTTTAAACGAAAAACTATCACTGAATATTATAAAACAAACGTAAAATGATATAAAGAAAGGGCGTATCGCTATACGCCCCTACGGTTGGCAATCCACGAACGTCATTACAAAAAATATGAAACGTTTAATAACGTAAAAGGGCGAATGATTATTCACCCCTACAAAAAAAATAAATTTATTAAACAAGAATCAAATTATCACAGTTTTTCAGATGAATCCGCTTCGCGCTAACGCGCTCTCGCGGGAGGACTCACAGACGAATCAGAGTTCAAGACGGTCAAAAAAACCGGAAACGCGAACGTTTCCGGTGTGGTGAACATAAAGGTGATCTTACTCGCCGTCTTTGGGACAGGCGAGCAATTCTTTGAGCTTCTTGTTTCTTTTCTCCAGAAACTCTTCCATTTCTCTGGCGCCTTTGGCTGATTTTCCTTGACATTGGAAGATCATCCAAAGCTCCTTGGCTGCATGATGTTGATATCCATTAGGTAGCTTGCTTTTCTTGAGTAGCGCCTGAAGACGAAAGGTTGCCTGTTCGAGCAGCTCAGTGTCTTGGTATTTTACGGCCTTTTGCCGTAGTTCTACCGCTTCTTCGTAGATTTTAATGGCTTCATCTTTGTCAGCAATTAAGTTAAAGAGATCGGTTGATTGGGCGGAGTACTTGGTTACCAGAAATTTGTGAGTATTCATGGCATTTTCGTCCACCATCATTTCCACTTTGATTTCAGGCTTTTCTTCGGTTTGGACCGCATGATTAGCGGCGTTGAGTGCCGGTGTCACGATGGGCGTGCCGCTCGGTGGAGGAACGGTAGCCGTGGATGTGATTTCTTTCTTTCTCATGGTCAGGAACATCACCGATGTGATGGCCACGCAAGCAACGCCGAAGATCAACAGGAACGGGATGCCCCAAAAGGAGAAGGGACTGATTTTTTGGTTGGGTGACGCAATCGTTTTCAATTGTGCCTTACCACCAAAAAAGGTGAGAGCCACGCCTTCGTCCAGGTCGATCGGAAGTTGTGTTTTGGTGGACGGGATTGAGCTTTTATCCTCAACCGTTAACCAAAACTGAATCGGTAACGATCCCCGATTCTCTTTTGTGATGGGTTTGCCATCGGGAATCGGGGGGATGGTGTTTTGGTGTCCTGGTTTCGGGACCAGCGGAATTACCGGTTGTCCCTGTTGTCCCTGTTTGGCTACTGTTTCTTGAGTTGACATGATAATCCTCCGAAAAATTGGGTTGAATTGTTAAAAAAACTGTGGGTAATTGTCTTGAACCAGGATTTATATGATTAACTGATTTAACTATGAATATAAATCAACAAATCATAGTGAATCAATGTGCCAGATAAATCAAAGTTCAAGACAATTAGCCTCATTTCTAGACTACAATGAAAGCTGTTTCTTGTCAACACTTTCTTGACCCCATTGGGCTTTTTGCTTATAATTAAAACGTGTGACTTATCTTTTATTTACTATAAAAATAATATGCCACGAATCCGCCCTCTCAAATTAAAGGTAGATCCGGTAGACGGCAGTAATGGCTTGGCTTGGCGATTTACTAATACCGCCCGTCCAACCTTCTTATTTCAATTGGATACGCGACAATTAAAAAGATTAATTCATTTGTGGTATCGGGAAAAATCCATTGGCGAAGATCATTATCAACAAATTATTAAGTTTGATACTTTGTTGCATTTTTACGATGATGCTTTGGGTTATTTTGTGGCCATGTCCACTCCGATGAACACGCTTTGGAATGTCTGGCTGAAAGATAATAGTCCTAATCAAGTTTTGTGGAAAGGAGTGCGTCGTCTTTTAAAATTAGAAAATAAATAATATGAATAACACGCGTTTGCGTCGTTTGTTTAAATTGGATCCGGGGGAAGAAATTATGTCGGTTTACCAGCAACACCGAGTGCGTTATTTTTGGTATTATTTTGCTTTAGCCGTTTTTATGTTAGCGGCTTTTTTGATTGCAATTTTTTTCGGTGATCAATGGGGTTGGTGGGCTTGGACAGCGGTCATTATTTTGATTTTTGCTTCGTTGTTTGTGTTGTTTCTAAGCAGTTGGAAATGGAATAATACGGTTTTGGTTTTAACCAATTATCGTTTGATTGATATCAGCCAGCAAAGTTTGATGCAACGACAAATCGCCATTTTGGATTTGGATAAGATGGAAGAAATTTTCGTGGAAAGTAATTGGTTGATGAAAGCTTTATTCAATTGTGGATCTTTAAGAATATTTTTGCCTAACGGAACGATGTCTTTGCGTTTTGATTATTTAGCTGAGCCGGAAAAAACTCAAGCCGCTATTTATCGCCAGGGACGTGGGTCACGTAATGTTAATGATCCGCAGGATGAGATTTTGCCGGAGACTTTGAAAGAATGGGAGGATTTGTTGCGTACTTATGATAAGGAGGTCTTGGCGGATTTACTTTTAAAAATTCGTCGAGTTGGCGGTTGGCGAGCGTGGCAAGAATTTTTGCGTAAAGAATTAAAAGAAAATAAATAAACTATGAGTTTTTTGCGTCATCATCAAATCGGTGAAAGCCGGAATTTAAATGATTCAGAATTGACCGGGGCTTGGAAACTTTTAAACAGCCAGGTCTTTTTTGTTATTTTGACTGTTTTGTTGTTGGTATTTTTGTCATCTTTTACCAGAGATTTTTCGCAAAAACGTTCCATTGATGGAGAAGTGGTATCTTTGCAATCGGAAATTAAAGATTTAGAAGATAAACACACTTATGAATTATCATTGATTAATTATTATGAATCAGATGAGTATTTAGCTTTGGAAGCGAAAAGTGTTTTGGATTTAAAATTGACTGGTGAGCAGGTGGTGGTTTTGCCGGAAGCGGAAGTAGATAAAATTTTGTTGGCGGAAATTCCTTTTGAAAATCAGTTGCAAAAATCGGAAAACAGTGCTAATTCTGAATTAACGAAGCTTGATTCGGCAGTGGTTCAGTCCCGTTGGGCGAGTCAATCCGATTTGTGGTGGTCATATTTTTTTGATTAAGAATATTTAAGATTAATATTAAAGAAAAACAGTATGTCTAAAAATTTTGTGTTAGGATCTTTGGCTGGAATTGTTTTATTCAGCGCCGTTGCCTTGATGATTTTTAATTATGGGTTGAAAACCTACAATTGGACCAGCCCAACCGTTCACGCGGTGGTGAAAGTTTTGCCTTTTTCCGCCATGAAGGTTAATCGTTATAGCTATAGTTATGCCGATTATTTGACCGATTGGAATACCATTAAATTGTTTATGGAACAAAATGGTCAAACTGAAGGTATGGATGAATTGAGTTTAAAACAAGAAATTTTGCGTAGTGCTTTGGATACTTTGTTGGTGGAAATCATTGCTGATCGTTATGATGTGACGGTGACTGATGAAGATTATCAAAATACTTGGAAATTAGTGTTGGGTGTGGAAGAGCCAACGGAAGATGATTGGAAAGCTTTTGATCAAAATTTGTTGGATACCTATGGATGGACTCGTGATACTTATAAAGAAAGAGTAATTCATCTGTATGCTTTGTCAGAAAAATTAGCGGTTGCTTTGGCTGCGGATGAAAATTTGCAAGTTAATCAGGATGCTAAAAAAGCCATTGAAGAGGCTGCTGGTAAATTAAAAGCCGGTGAAGATTTTGCCACTTTGGCGCAAACTTACAGTGATGATGGTTCAGCTGCCGAAGGCGGTGATTTGGGTTGGTTTGATCCGGAACAGATGGTCCCGGAATTTGTAGAGCAGTTGAAAACTATGGAAAAAGGACAAACCAGCGAAGTTTTTAAAACTCGTTATGGTTATCATATTGTTTATTTGGAAGATGTTCGTCAAACCGAAGAAGGAAAGACTGAATACAAGGCCGCGCACATTATTAAATTGTTCGCGACGGTGGATTCGCTAATTGCCGAAGAAAAAAACCAAGCCAGTATTGAAGTTTATATCAATGGCGTTGATGAAGAATCTTTGCTATAATTATAGTCGAGGTTTTTAAGAGCCACTGGTCAGAATCGAACTGACGACCTCTCCCTTACGAAGGGATTGCTCTACCAACTGAGCTACAGTGGCGAAACATAAAAATTATAAAGTAAAATATGAAAAAGTTCAAATTTTTTGTCTCTGTTTTTGCCTTGTCATTGGTATTTTTTGCTAATCATAACGTATTAGCGGATGGTTCCAATATTCCGATGGATTATGGAATGCTTACCGTTGTAAAGGGACAAAATTTGAATATTGAGAAATCGTTGGTGTCCGTTCATCTTGTTAATCCCAGCCAAACCGTGAATACTGATTGGGCTTTGTATATGCATTATGGATATAATTTCCCAGCCAATTGGCGACCGGTTTCTCAGGTTTTTCAGTGGAATTCCAATGTGGTGGCGACCATTGATTTGAAAGTGGCACCGGTTGTGGCCGGAGCGAATGAAGTTAATACCATTAAAAAATTATTTTATTTTGATGAAAGTCAGCAGACTTGGTTAGAGTCGGCTGATTTTTCAGTGACGGCTTTGAATAGTGTTAGTTTTTCGGTGAGTAAAGCGGGAAAATACATTATTTTGGCTAATAATATGATGTCCATTGGTGATGCTTCTTGGTATAAATATAAAAATTGTATGTGTGCTGCTTCGCCGGATTATCCTAAGGGGACAAAATTAAATGTCAAGGATTTGGATACGGGAAAAAGTATTGTGGTGATCGTTAATGATTGGGGTCCAGAGCGTAATATTTTTCCTAATCGGGTAATTGATTTGGATATCGTGGCTTTTGAGGCCTTGGGTTGGAGCTTAAAACATGGTATATTAAAGAATATAGAAGTGACTCCTGTAAAATAGTTTTTGGTGAAAGTAAAAAAAATAAAATAAAAATATGATTAAGTTGCGACAAGTATCAAAATTTTATGACCCGGATGTGGTGGCGTTAAATCGCTTGTCTTTGCATATTACTCCTGGTGAATTTGTGTCCATTGTTGGACAAAGTGGTACTGGAAAAACAACTTTGATTAAATTATTGACTGCAGAAGAAAAAGCCGATGAAGGACAAATGATTATCGGTGGCTGGGATATTAGTGATATTCATCCGGCGGATATTCCGATTTTGCGTCGTCAGATTGGTATTATTTTTCAAGATTTTAAATTGTTACCAAATAAAACCGTTTATGAAAACGTGGCTTTTGCTTTGCAGGTTTGTGGTATTGGATCAAAACAAATAAATTCTTTGGTGGATTCAATGTTGAAAGTGGTGGGATTGGAAGGAAAACATCATCGTTATCCTTGGCAATTATCCGGCGGTGAAAAACAACGGGTGTCCATTGCTCGCGCCATGATTCATCGTCCGAAGATTTTGTTTGCCGATGAACCAACTGGAAATTTAGATGTTTTAAATACTCGAGAAATTATTGATTTGTTGTTAAAAATAAATCAGTTTGGCACGACCGTGGTTTTGGTTTCCCATGATCGGGAAATTATTAATAGTTTACGCAAGCGCGTGATTACCATGGATGCCGGTGCAGTGGTGAATGATCAGAAAGTTGGTCGTTATATTTTATAAAATATAAAAATAGAAAGTATGATTAGTTTTTTCAGAATGATAAAATTCGCGGCCCAGCATTTTTTTAGAAATTTCGGTTTGTCCGTGGTTTCCATTATTATTTTATTGTTGGCTTTGGTGTCAGTTAATATTTTTTTAGGATTTAATTATGTGGCCGATCGGGCGATTCAAACTGTTCAGGATAAAATCGATTTAAGTTTATATTTTTATCAGGGTATTGAAGAGAGTGAGATTGCTCATGTGCAGGAATATTTGAATTCATTGAGTACTGTGAAATCTACGGAGTTGTTGAGTGCTGATCAAGTTTTGGAAAATTTTAAAACTAAACATCAGGCTAATCCGGATATGTTGCGTTCCTTGACCGAAGTGGGGGATAATCCGTTTGGAGCGATGTTGATTTTGAAAGTGAATAGTATGGATGATTATAATACCATTATTAATTCTTTGGATTCGGATGTTTTTAATAAGTTGATTGAAAAACGTAGCTATGACAATCACGAAACCGCTATTAGAAAATTGGAGAGTATTGCTAGCAATGTTGAAATCGCTTTATTGGCTTTTACTTTGTTGTTTATTTTTATCAGTATGTTGATTATTTACAATACGGTTAAAGTGATGATTTATAATCATCGGGAGGAAATTCAAATTATGAAATTGGTTGGGGCGAGTAATCGTTTTATCCGTTGGCCGTTTGTGATTGAAGGAATGTTCGCGGTGTTATTTTCGGTGGCTTTAACCATATTGATTGTTTATCCATTTTTATTGAAGTTTTTACAAATGTATTTCGCTGATTTGAATGTGGACGTGCTATCTTATTTCCAAGCAAATTTTTATTTTATTTTCGGTGGCCAGTTGCTCGGCGCCTTGTTGTTGAATATGTTTAGCTCCAGTATTGCAGTGGGCAGGTATTTGAATCGCTAAACGTGGTTTGCGCGCCGTCATTGCATTCGCAATGACGGCGCGCTTTTGTTGTTGACCAATTGACAATCCACCCTTTGCCTTTTATAATAACAATTCAGTTCTTTTTAACCTTTAACGCTTCTAAGGAGGGGTTCTAATGAAGCAAATTGATTTAAATGCGGTGTATGAAACTTTTCCTTTGTTGAGGTTTGCCTGCGATGAGGCGGGTGAACAGAATTTTGGCAATAATTGGCAATGGAAGTCGTTTTTACGTTTTCGAGACGAATTGGTTGGCGTTAAGGAGCCAATACCAGTTTATAATTATTCTAATGCTAATTTAGCCTGGCATGATTTTCTGGATGAGGTTCAGGTAGTTTATGGATCACCCAGAAATCTTGATTCTGGTTTGCCGTGGGGAAGTTATAAACTTTTTCCTGATCCGATTGTGAGCTTTCGTCATTTGATGAATGCTTGGCGCAATGAATGGCGTGGGGCGATCAATGAATTTGTGCCACCGCATTACCGTGCCTACATCAATGATCAGGAAAACGTTGTTTCGTCAGTTGGAGACGTATGGCGGATGCTTCATCTTTCCAAGCCTGACGGTATTGATGATGAAATGTGGCAATATCGGCGATGGCTGGCACGTCGCGATTGGTTCCTCACCAACTTGGCGATGTTGCTCGATGCTTATTCCAATCAATTCGATTTTTATGATTTTAACATTGCTATTGATAGACAATTGGTAATTGACCAATGCTTTCATATCGATCATTCATTTGAATTACCGGTGCGGCAATTGTCTTGGAATGGGCGAAAAATAGTAGTTTATTGTGATTGGAGTCCAAAGTCCATCGGTTCACTGTTGTTTAAGGTTTTACGTAAACAGTATGATGGCGGTAGGACTTTATACGAACTGATTTTTGATATCATGCGTGGTCGCTTCGTTGTGGCCAATGTAGAAGATCGAGAATTAGTTTGTCGGTTCATTGAGCACTTCTGCGGACCTGGCATGAATAGGGACGTCAGTAATGATAATCTTATTTCTTCTGAAAAATGGCGTGCTACTTATTATAAAGGCTGGACGCATAACATTAAGTTGGAGCTGCAGGTACAGTTGTTTGATGACTACGTGGACGCTAACTACGGCCACGGCGAAGTCAATCACGGCTATTATAAGGCTAAGCAGTTCTTTAACTTGATTCCTATTATGTTGCCTCCGGAGATGATGGAGCGTTTCTTCAAGATCAATTGGGCTGAGTTTTGTCAGGAATACATCAGCTTTAACAAGAAACGTTTTGAAATCTTGGAGTAGTTAGTTAACGTTCATGGAGGAAACTGTGGTTTCCTCTTTTTTTATTGAATTTAGATTTGCATCGATTTTGATTTTATGCTAAAATCTATTATGTATGAAAAGCTTTTTAAAATATAAAAACAAAAAAACATAATTAAGAAGAAAAAATTTATGACAAAAATGAAAAAAATCCTGTTTTATTTCTTCGCTTTAACTTTAGTGGTAATGAGTTTTCCATTACATAAAGCGAATGCGGCGGTGACCAGTGTGTCTTGGTCTGGTACCAATATCACTGGCAGTTCCATTGCAATTAGTACTGAATTAGGAAACACTGGCGATTCAACCGTGAATTACACAACGGCGGCGGCTTTAACTGCTGACGGAAAAATTTTATATTTTGTGTTGAATGGTGCCGTGGTAACGGCCGGTCAAACTTTGACAGTGGCTGATTTAGCGGTGGCTGGTTTAACTTTGGAAGCGGCTCCAGGTACTCATGACAATGGTGCAGCCGAGGTGACTATCACCAATGGTGCTTCTGGAAATTCCAATCCAATTATTAGTATTACCTTGGATAGTAATGCTAGTGTGCAGCCAAACTATACGGCTGGTGCTAAAACTCTAGTGATTGCTGATGGTCAGTTGGAATCTTCTGCTACTCCGGGAAATTACAATATTGTGGTGATGACTTCTGCTGAAGTTGGTTTAGGAATGTTATATGTGGGTGATGATAACGATGTTTTAGTGACTGCCATGGTTACTCCTACCTTGTCTTTTATTATTCGTAATACTGCTGATACAGCTGATACTAACGAATGCCCATTGGGTATTTTGACCACTTCGGCCGTTTCTTCCTGCTCTTATCGTTTGGCAGTGGCTACTAACGCCTCTGGTGGTTTTCAAGTGCAAATTAATTCTGATGGAACTTTAAATAGTGGTGCTAATGATATTAACGCCATTGCTGAAGATGGTACTGTCACTTTGGGTGTGGAAGGTTATGGTATTGCTGTGACTGGTGCCACCAGTGGTGGTAATAACGGTTCTGACGTGTTTAATCAACCGGTAACCGAAGATGGAACATTTAACGATGATGATACTCCAGTGCCAGCGGTAGCGACCAATTTTGTGTCGTTCACCAATACTTTTGTTTATGTACCATTTGGTACTGACGGTGATTTAACTGATACTACTTTGGTGGCTCATCGAGCGGCTATTAGTGCCGGTACGCCAGCTGGTTTGTATGATCAAGTGGTGACCTATACCGTGACTGCAACTTTCTAAAATCGATCAGTAAAATAATAAAAATTTCCGTTGACATGCATCAGTCAGCGGATTTTTTTATCCAATTTTTGATTTGGAGAAAACCTTGTTTTTTGCTATAATGTTTATGTGGGTGAAATAGCTGTTGTTTATTACAAAAACAAAGAAAAACGCGTGGAAAAACGGTGCTTTAAGAAAATTAAAGATTCATTTTTCAATTGGAAAATCCTAGTGATTCTGGGTTTGTTTTTGTTTGTATTCTCACCAATTTCTCAGGCTGCGATTCGGGATACTTTGACCTATCAGGGAAAAATTTTAGATTCGTCAATGTTACCGCCGGTGGATGGTAATTATAATATGCAATTTACTATTTATGATAGTTTGGTCGCTGGTAATTTGTTGTGGACAGAAACTTGGAATGCTGGCAACCAGGTGGCGATTAGTGATGGCGTGTTTACTGTTGAATTAAATAATATTTGTGCTTCATGGATTGGTGCTTGCGCCAGCAATGGTGGCGTTTCTTGGTCCACTGACTCTTTGTATTTAGAAATTGGCTATGATGCTGATGGTAATGGGTCTTTTGAAGAAACTTTTGCACCTAGAAAAAGATTTACCGCTGTGCCTTACGCTCAGATGGCTGCTCGTTTGGAAACCGCTAGCAGTGTTTTGTTCACCGATAACACTGATCATAGTTTAGCTTGGAATCAAGCGGCGGATAGAACTTTAACGGTGGAAAATACCAATGGTGCGAATGTTGCTAATTTGTCCGTGGAAGGTCAGGTGCGCGTGGGACAATTCGCGGTAGCGCCGGCTGCTTTGGGAAATGGCGCTTTGTATTATAATACTGCTAATCATAATTTATATTTGTATCAGAATAGTGCCTGGCAGATTGTTGGCGGTTCCGGTAGCAGTGATGATATCTGGGATGCTGATCTTGATACTGGTGTGCAAACTGAAGAAGGTGCTGATGAAGATAAAATTCGTTTTGATATTGGTAATACTAGCGGTACTGCGTATCCGGATATTTTGGTTTTGGATGGAACTAATGGTTTTGTGTGGAATGATAGTGGCGCGGCTGCTTTAGATTTTAGAATTGAAGGTGATACCAATGCTAATTTGATTTTTGTGGATGCCAGTGCTGATAAAGTTGGATTTGGTAATAATGCTCCCGGTGCTCGAGTTGATATTACGGCTTCTGATGCCAACGCTTTGCGTATTAATCCTTACAATACCGGTGCTGGCAATATGGGTGAATTACAATTTATGGAATTGGTCGCCAATGGTAGTAATTATGTTGGCTTTAAATCGCCGGATAATATTACGACTAGTTTAGCGTGGGTTTTACCAAACGCTGATGGTGCAGCTGGTGCTTTCTTGAAAACCGATGGGGCTGGTAATCTAGGTTGGGCTACTTCATTAAAATCTTTGTGGGATGCAGATGCTGATACTGGTATTCAAGTGGAAGAAGGTGCTGATGATGATACTATTCGTTTTGATTTGGGAACCACTGCCAGTGATGCTTTAAAATTAACACAAACGGCTGGTTTTGTGTGGAATGATTCCGGTTTAGATACTTTGGATGTGCGTATGGAAAGTGATACGGATGCTAATTTATTTTTCTTGGATGCTGGTAATAATAATATCGGGATTGGTGAAGCCGCGCCTGATACCAACGCTAAATTGGAAGTAGCCGGCAACGTGATGATGGATGATTATTTATATTTTCAAAATACTACCACTGATTATTTACGATTTGATGGAAGTAATTTTATTTTGAGTAATGATTTATTGCCGAGCGCCAGCGGTACTTATAATTTAGGTTCTTCCACGATGCGTTGGGATAAAACTTATATCGGTGGCAATTCTTTGCACATCGGTGTTGATACTAATGACTATGATATTTCTTATGATACTGCTAACGCCGCTTTGGTTTTCAATGAAGTCAGTGAAAATACCGATTGGCGTGTGGAAGGGGATACAGATATTAATTTGTTTTTTGTTGATGCTGGTAATAATAATATTGGCATTGGTGAAGCTGCGCCTGATGTCAATGCTAAGTTGGAAGTGGCCGGCAACGTGATGATGGATGATTATTTATATTTTAATAATGCTACTATTGATTATTTGCGACATGATGGAACGACTTTTGTAATGAGCGATGATTTTTTGGCATCCGCTAATAATACCTATGATTTTGGTACAACAACGGTGCGTTGGCAGGATCAATTTATGCAAGGTGCTTTAAATATTGGTGCCAATGGTGATGATTATGATGTTTCTTTTGATACTACCAATAATAATTTGGTTTTTAATGAAGGTGGTGAAACCAATGGTTTGCGCATTGAAGGTGATACTCATGCTAATTTATTGTTGGTTGATGGGGTAAATGATCGAGTTGGGGTTGGAATAGATGATTTAACATTATTTGACAATCGTATGGTTGTTGAAAATTCCACAACCGATGCGGTTTTGCGTTTGCTTGGTCCGGATGGTACTTATGGGTATGGTGCTCGTTTAAGATTTGGTGACGGAGATTATGTTTATATGGATGAATATGCTGATGATAATTTTATGATGTATGCTTATGGTAATATTTATTTGGATTCCGGGGCGGGTGGTATTTATGCGCCAGATGTTTATACAACCGCTACTGCTACACCACGTCGCGCAATGTATGTTGATTCCACTGGTTTGCTTGGTTACCAGCCATCTTCATTACGTTACAAGGAGAATGTGGTTAATATGGAAGATATTGATTGGTTGTATAATTTACGACCAGTCAATTTTGACTATAAAGATCATATTGAAACCAAATATGATAAGTATGGTAATGAGTATACAGTGACCATTCCCGGTACAGATGTCCAGGAATACGGTCTGATTGCGGAAGAGGTTGAGTCTGTTAATGCTTTGCTTGTAAGTTATAATGAAGATGGTTTGGTTGAAACGGTTGAATATGATAAATTGGTTACACCAATGTTAAAAGCGATTCAGGATCAAAAAGGAAATATGGATCCTTTGCTAGAAAGAATTAAAGTAATTGATAATGGCTTGGAAATTTCTCGTTCTGGTGCTACCGATGAAGTTGATTCTTTGGTTTTGTATCAGGATAGTAATGATAGTGCTGGTTTGCATTTGGTTAAAACCGGAACAGGGGCTTTAGGACAGCAGGCAGCGATTTATGTTAGTGGTGCTAAGAATTCTTCAGCTGGGGATAATGATGGCATTGGTTCCGGTTACGGTTTGTATGTTAACAGTGAAACAACTGGGACTGCTAAACTGTTGGGGTTAGAAAGTGATGATACTACTGGTGGAAAACTGGCTGATACAGAAGCATTTTATGTGCGAGCTGATGGTGTTACTAAGGTTTATGAAGGGGATGTTGTACCAACTTTTGGTGCAGATGGTGAATTTGGTTTTTATACTAGTGGTGGTACTCGTCGTTTGTACTTTGAATCTAATGGTACGCGTACTTATATTAATCGTTCCGGTACTGGTGATTATTCGGAATATTTTAGGATTACTGATCCAACTTTGAAACGTGATTGGGGAACGGTTGTGATAATGGATGTTTCTGGAAGTGATTTAGGGGTTGCTCGTTCGGTTTTATTTAAAGATAAAAATGTTTTGGGGGTAGTTTCTGAATTTGGTACTAGAAATAATGATGACGAAGAAGGTATGCGTCATGAAGATTTCAATTGGGCGAATATTGCTATGCTTGGTCAGGTTCCAGTTAAAGTCACCAATCAAAACGGTCCAATCGCTGTTGGTGATTACTTGACTAGTTCTTCGGTAATCGGTCACGCTATGAAAGCTGATTCTGGTGATCCAATTTTGGGTATTGCTATGGAAGCGTTTAGTGGTACAGTGCAATCTTCCGAGGGGATGGTTGATTGTTTGCTTTCCAGAAATAATCAGGGAAATATTGCTACTTTGTTGCAGGATTTACAAGAACGACAAACTTTAACGGCGGAAGATGTTTTGGCGGTTATTAATAATGAAAGTTTGGCTCTTAATTATTTGGTGATGACCAAGGGGGAAGTGATGGAAGGTTTGAAAGTGCATGGTGAATTGGAATTGGATAGTCAAAATATTGGTTCTACGGTGGTTTTGAGTGGTGAACAACGAGTGCGTGTTTATTTTCCGGAAAGTTTCCGGATTAAACCGATTGTCACGGTTAGTCCAGAATTGACGGCTGATAATGAAACTTATTTTGACTTTCAATATTTATTATATGATGTGAACGCCGATGGTTTTTCTATTAAATTAAATCAACCTTTGGATTATGATTTAAGATTCAATTGGCAAGCCTTTGCCCAAGCTGATTATAGTAATGATTTTGAAATTGATATTCCTGATTCTACTCCGGTGAGTAATATTCAACCGTTAGTTAGTTTTGATTGTCGGGCGGATAATTTAAGTGCCTGTGTGACTGCTCGGGATTGTTGGCAGTTTGCCGACATAGCCAAGTGGACTGGAAGTTCCTGTGTGTTAAAATAGTTAGTGCTTGATTATATTCTTAAGAAATTGTTATGAAAACCAAAATCTATGTTTTACTTTTAAGTTTATTGTTCAGTGTTTTTCCTTTTGGAGGAGAGGCTGCTTATTTGACGCAGGTCTCCGATCAGGTTAGCAGGCACGCGCCCAGCACCGCTTCTGATCATTTAATTACTTTTACTACACCGAGTGGTGTGCATGTTCCTGGGCGAACAATGGTTGTTAATTTTCCAGCAACTTTTAATAAATCCACTGTTAATTATACTGATATTGATTTTTCGCATGGGCCAGTCACTGGTTATGAAACCGTGGAAACTTTGGCGGCCGCGCCTGGTGTCGGTGTTTGGGGAGTGTCCTGGTCAGCCAATGATTTGATTTTTACTTCACCGACTGATAGTGCTGTTAATGAAATTTCTCCCAATGATAAAGTTAAAATTATTATTGGTTTGAATGCGGTTGGCGGTGATGCGCAAATTATTAATGCCGCTAGTACTGGTTCTTATCCGGTGGAAATTGATGGCAGTTTTGGGGATCGTTGGTTTTTCGCTTTAGCTGTCACTAATGATCAAGTGAATGTTGACGCTAATATTGGTGTGGATGTTATTGCGCCGACGGTGCAAGTTTTAAGTCCGAATGGTGGAGAAGTTTGGTATACTGATACGGTTTACAATATTACCTGGAATGCCAGTGATGATGTGGCTTTGGATCCAAATCCAATTTATTTATATTATTCTATCAATAATGGTTCCAGTTGGAATTTAATTGCTTCCAATTTAGCCAATTCCGGAACTTATGCTTGGACTTTACCGAATATAAATTCACAATACGTAAAAGTGCGGGTCAGTGCTCAGGACAGTAGTGCCAACCTTGGTTCCGATGAAAGTGATAACTTCCTTACGATTCGTCCTCGACAAAATAATGGCACAACCAGTCCTTTGTGGCCTGATGGCGAAGCTTTAGCTTACATGGAAGAACAACTACGTTTGCCGTTGTTAGATGGGAGTGGCTGGGCCTATCCTGGAGATTTGATAAAAACACCAGAATTTACCACTGTTTATTTATTTGGTTATGATGGGATGAGACATTTTTTCCCAAATGAAAAAACTTTTAAGACCTGGTATTATGATTTTTCTAAAGTAAAAATAGTATCCTTGGATGAATTGGTAAAATTACGTTTAGGAAAAAATGTGGTGGCCCGGGCTGGTGTCGCCTTAATGAAATCTGAAACCAGCAATCATGTTTTTGCCGTCGCTTTTAAAGGAGTTTTGCATCGTATTGTGGCGGAAGAAGCTTCTAAAAAATTATATGGTCCAGATTGGAATAAAAAGGTCAAAGATATTCCGGATGTTTTCTGGGGAGACTATAAAGTTGCGCCCAAAGAGTTGGACGGCGAAGCTTATCCTTTAATTACTTTAATCAGTAGCTTTTCATCTAATTATGTTGACAGTTGGGTTGCTTCGGTTAAGACTCCATATCCGTTGGGGACAGTCTTTAAATATCCAAATAAATCAGAAGTGTATTTATTAACAGTGGAAGGCAAGAGACACTTTGCCAATGAATATGCTTTTTATGATAATGAATATTATTGGTCTTCGGTTTTGGAAATCAGTGAGGAATATCAATATCCTGATGGTAGTAAAATTAATTTCAGAGAAGATGATTTAAATAATCCATATTATGAAAGTGGCCGAAAATAAAATTGCACAATGGTTTTTAATAGGTTTGTTTTTGTTTTCACCATTTTTGTTAAATGCGAAAATGAGCAGTGGAAATTATCAAATTTTTGCTGATGGTTTTATGGATGTTGGTGGCTCAGATATGAATTCCGCTAATTATATGATGGTTGGTGGTGGTGGAGAAGTTGGCATGGGACTGTCCGATTCAGCTAACTTCTCTTTGCGCGCCGGTACTCCGGCCATTGATCGGGAGCCGGCGATTGGTATTAGTTTAAGTTCTGATAGTTTAGATTTAGGGGTTTTGTCCAGCTCTAGCACTTCGTCCGTGAGTAATAGTTTACAAGTGTTTTCTAATTCTCACGGTGGTTACGTGTTAAAAGTCTATGGTCAAACTTTGACCAGTGGGGCTAATACCATTGATGAAATTGGTGCAGTGGCGCAAGCTTCCAGTTCCGGCACAGAGCAGTTTGGCATTAACTTGGTGGCTAATACTATTCCGTTAATCGGTGGGGCGCCGGTTTTGCGCGAAGCGGTTTTGGATGCTGATTACGGAACAATTAATCAGTTTGCTTTCACCGATGCTGATACGGTGGCTACAGCCGCTAAAGCATCTACCGATAGTTTTACGGTTTCTTATATTGCTAATATTGCCGGGGGAACGGCCTCTGGATTGTATCAGACCACGGTGACTTTCACTTTGACATCTAATTTTTAGTGTGTCTAAATTGCTTTCTCGGATTGTCTTAAAATAAAATTTTTTATATAATAAAATTAATAACTTCTTAATGTTTTTCCTATGAAATTGTTTTTAAAAGGATTATTGCTGTCATTGGTATTTGTTTCATTGCTTTTTGTTAGTCAGGCAGAGGCTATTACTTTGCACACTTTAAAAATTGAAGCCAGTGTTGAACCGGGTGCGCAGATTGTGGAAAATATCAAATTATTTAATGATCAAGAAAAAAACTTGGTTTTGTATCCGTTTACTGAATCTTTTAAAGATTCCGGTGATGAAAGTGGCAATCCAACTTTTGTGCCGATTGATTCAAACGTTGACGAGTTACCGAATTGGGTAATTTTCAATTCTGAAGTTTATAATATCGCTCCGGGAGAATATTTGGAATTTCCAGTTATCATTAATATTCCTAAGAACGCTGAACCCGGTGGACATTACGGCGTGATTTTTTTCGGCACCGTGCCGCAATCGGAAAGTAAAAAGAGTGGCGTGCAATTGGGTATGAAAATTGGTGTTTTGGTGATTATTGATGTGGCTGGTGATGCTAAAGAAGATGTTACTTTGTTAAGTTTTCAAACTAAAGATGAACAATCTTTGTATAACCATTTGCCAGTGACTTTTGAAAGTCGTTTGGAAAATTTGGGTAATGTCCATGTGAAACCCCAGGGTGTGATTACCATTCGTAATTTGTTTGGTGGCGTAGCAGCGGAAATTCCGTTTAATAATCAAGATGGAAATTTGTTGCCGGATACCAAGCGTAAATATGAAGATATTTGGTATAAGGATTTACAATTTTATGATGCCGGAGCGGTTTCTGATAGTAATCAAAGTTTTTTTGATAAATTTAAATTAGAATGGAATAATTTTGCGTTGGGTTATTACAAGGCGACGGTTAAAATGAATGTTGGTCGTCAGGCGGAAAATTATTTAATGGCTGATACTGGTTTCTGGGTTTTTCCTTGGCGTGTTTTATTAAGTGCTTTATTGCTGTTAACGTTATTGATTTTCATCTTTAAAATTTATAATTCTTTGGTGATGAAAAAGGCTTATCAAAAAGCCAAAAAAGATTTAGCGAAAAAATCTAAAATAAAAGAATAAATAATCAAAATGTGGCGTGCGTTCATAATTGCTTCCTTGTTGCTTATCCCGCTTTTTGTTTGGGCAAATTCTGCCGGTATTGAAGCGCGCGTTTTACCTAGTCAGCAGGAGGATATTTTATCAGTGGAAAGTTTTGAGATTGTGGAATTGGGGGAAACTTCGGCGACTTTTTCGGTAAAAACAAATTTGCCGGTGCAATCAAAATTACTTTACGGTGATACTTGGCAGAAAGATCAAGAATTAGCGGTAGCCGAATTAAACAACGAGCATCAACTGATTTTAACAGATTTACAGCCAGCCACTTTATATTATTATCGTCTGTATCTATATAATGATAAGGATAGTATTTCTTTGGGGGATCAGATTTTTAAAACTACTGGTCAAAAGCGCATTGATTGGCTGGATGAGCAGGTTTTGGATACGGAAAAGACTGATTTTAAGCCACAAAATCAAGAAACTGGGACTAAATCTTTGGAAAATGAGGATATTCAGCAGCAGGCGGCGCCCAAATCAGGCTTGTTTACGGTGGCAGATTTGGCGTTTTTATTACTTTGTTTTTCTATTTTTTTGTTATTATTAGCGATAATTAAGCATCTGCGTCGGTCCACTAAGTCTTGATTTTGTCCCCTTGCCAAGAGGGGGCGCCTTGGGATATAATGGGTTTATCAACTAATATTATTAAGTTTTTTTATTTATGGATACCAATTTGCCTCAGGGAGAACCAAGTGTCAGTCCTTATGATTACTATTGGCGCAAATTTGCTAGTGGTTTCTTTGAATTGGTCAAAGTGACTGTTTTAGCCTTGGCGATTGTGGTGCCAATTCGTTATTTTTTGATTCAACCGTTTTATGTCAAAGGAGCTTCCATGGAGCCAAATTTTCATGATAATGAATACTTAATTATCAACGAAGTCACTTATCGTTTCTCTGAACCGGAACGTGGTGATGTGGTGGTTTTTAAATATCCTCGTGATCCAGAACAATATTTTATTAAAAGAGTGATTGGTATGCCGGGGGAAAGTGTTAAAGTGGAAAACGGTTTGGTTTATTTGAAATTGGCCGGTGCAGCAGATTATCAGCTATTGGATGAAAGCGCTTATTTGGATTCTTATGTGAAAACTTATCCTAATTTGGAAGTGACTGTTAACGAAGGTGAATATTTTGTGATGGGGGATAACCGCAGTGCTAGTTTGGATTCTCGGATTTTCGGTGTTGTCGGGCAAGATTTTGTGGTGGGAAAAACCTGGTTGCGGGCTTGGCCATTAAGCAAGTTGAAGAATTTTGGCGATGTTAATTATGGTTTGGAAGAATAATTTTAATTTTTAAATAATTTTTATGCCTAGAGTCAAGAAAAACGTTAATACCAATCAGATTTTGGAGATGGATAAAAAGGTTAAACGTAAAAAACCTTTGCAAACTTTGAAAGGAATGCGTGATCTTTTGCCATCAGAACAAAAATATTGGGATTTTGTTTTAAATGAAATTCGTTCTTTATCCACTTTGTATAATTATGGCAAAATTGAAGTGCCGATTATGGAAAGTACTGATTTGTTTGTGCGTTCCATTGGTAAAGAAACAGATGTGGTCAGTAAAGAAATGTATTCTTTCATGGATCAAGGCAAAGAAAAAATTACTTTGCGTCCGGAATTAACCGCTTCGGTGGTGCGTGCTTATATTCAACATGGAATGCCAAATTTACCACAACCGGTAAAATTATATTATGATGGTCCAGTTTTCCGCCATGATAATCCTCAATCCGGAAGATATCGTCAATTTTATCAAGCTGGTTTTGAAGTGATTGGTGAAAATGGTCCAGCGGTGGACGTTCAATTGTTAGTTTTGGGTGCCAGATTTTTTGAGAATTTGCATTTAGATGTGGAATTACATTTGAACAGTATGGGTTGTCCGGAATGTCGTGAAGAATATCGTAAGACTTTGATTAAGTATTATAAACCTCTTAGAAATAAAGTTTGTAAAACTTGTAAAATTCGTTTAACGAAAAATCCTTTGCGATTATTAGATTGCAAGGAAAGACAATGCCAGATTTATGCGGAAACCGCTCCTAAGATGGTGGATCATTTGTGTGAAACCTGTCGCGTTCATTTTGAAAAAATCAAAGAATACTTGGACGATTTGAAAGTTTCTTATGTTTTGGATCATACGTTGGTGCGTGGTTTGGATTATTATACCAGAACTGTTTTTGAATATGTGGCCGGTGCTAAACAAGGCAAGCGTCAAAATGCTTTGGGTGGTGGTGGACGTTATGATTTATTGGTGGAACAGTTGGGCGGTCGTCCAACCCCAGCAGCCGGTTTCGCCATTGGTTTAGATCGAGTAATTTTGGCTTTGAAAGAAATGAATTTTAAAATTGCCGATGATTATAAAGTTGATGTGTTTATCGCTCAAATTGGCGATATCGCTCGTCGTAAAGCGATGAAGATTTTTGAAGATTTGCATAAGAAGGGGATTAAAGTAGCTGAGCATTTTGTCAAAGACAGTTTGAAAGCCCAATTGGAATATGCCAATCGTTTGGGAGTAAAATTGGTTTTGATTTTAGGTCAGCAGGAAGTGATGGATAATACCGTTTTGTTGCGAGATATGGAAGGCGGTGTGCAAGAAACCATTGCTATTGATAAATTAGCAGCAAAATTGAAGGATAAGGTGAAACAATACAAATAATATTGTCTTGAACATTGATGACGCTGATGAAGATGATGAATATGATATTGGGAATATACCGAAAGGGGTCCCTGGAGAATGCGGGGGCCCTTTTTTTGTCTGGTGGTTTGTCTTGAACTCTGATTCGTCTGATTTATTTGATAGACTATGAAAAAAATCATAGTTAGTCAGGTAATTATTTGAATATGTTAATGATAAATTGAAACTAAAAATGAAATGTCAAAGATTCTGACATCAGACGAATCAGAGTTCAAGACAAAAAAAGCTCCAAGCAAGGCTTGGAGCGTGAGGGGAAAGTGAGTTCGGAAGTTATTTGAGGAAGTTTCCGTAGTTGTGACTACGGGCTTTGCTTTTCCTGTCAATGACACGACCGGAATCCTGGTTGAAGTGTCCAGTCGGCGCCATGATGACCTTTTTCAAAGGCCGTTCGATCACTCCCATGTTCTGGGCCATGCGCAGAAAGGTCATGGACGCTTCGGGCGTGGCTTGGGCGATTGCGTGGAAGTAGCGTTGCCAGAGCAGCGATTGCTCTCCAGGCAGCGTTTTTTTGTGCATTTTCAAAACGAGGTCATTAGTTTTATGTTCAACTTTATTTTCCCCATTGTCGTAGGTCAAGGTGAAATTTCCGTGGGGACAAAGATTTTTGCCCAAATCCATTAACATGTTGGGGATTTCTTCATCATCCTTTTCCAGCACAACGATGTAATCTGCTTCTTCTAAAGAAGCGCGATTTTCGTAAGGAAGTGAATTCCCCAAATCACCGAGCAGGCAGACCTTTGCGTCCGTCCGTAGGATGATATTTCGCGGGTGCGTGGCCGCCCAAATTTGTTTTTGCTGATTTTTTGTTCGGAATGAAAAATGTAAAGCTGACATGTTAACCCTCCTTTCAGCTTCGTGCCTACATTAAAGAGCTTTTTTGGAATTTGGTCAAGGGTTGAAAATACTTTAGGTTTATTATTTAATAATTGCTTTTTTCTAGATTTTTTGCTAATTTTAATGCTTAGAAAAGGAGGGGAATCATGACTTACCAACTTCAGGTAGCTGGCAGCCGTCTTTTTTCTTTGGGACAGTGGCGAAATGCTATTTCCTATTACTTAGAAGGAATTCAGGATGTAAATATGGTGATTAGGCCTGAAATTAGTTTTTTAACTACGGAACATTTGCAAAAAATTCAGGCTGTTACTAAGATCATTTGCCCAGATATTAAATTATGGGATACGGAAATGGCATTGCGTTTAAATACGAAAAAATGGTTTTATTTTTTAGCTTGCAAACCCGATTTCCAATTTGTGGAAGAACCTTGTCCGGCGTTTACTGAAAGAATTGAAATTGTGGGGAATCAGCAGTTGGATGTGGAGTCTTCTTTGCTTGAATTTTCTGACACTACCTTGACCCAAATGTTGATTCTGTTGTTACCACCTAAAAAATTGATTTTGTGGAAAAATGACAAGCAGGAATTGCTTTTTCAGGTGGATAATATAAGTTCTTCAGAAAAAGAGGCGTTCTATAAGTTGTGAAGTTTGTTTCGTTTCTTTCATCCAGTGCTTTAGTGCTGGTTTTTTTTTGTCAAGTTTTGTCTCATTATTTATTTGGCAAAAAACGAAAATTTCGCTATAATGTAAACTAGACGCAATCAAGATGTTTTTTGATTGCTGTGTAGGGTTTTCAAAAACAAAAATAAAATATTTTTAACTAAAAAATCATTATGGCACAAGAGCTATTTACAGGCTTGGATATTGGGTCAAATTCCATTCGCGTGGCGGTTGGCCAGTTTATGAATAACGGTCATGATCGTCCGGTTTTGCAAATTATTGGAGCTGCGGAATGTCCATCAGCCGGTATCAATAAAGGAATTATTACTAGTATTGAAGATGCTGTTTCATCTTTATCAACTTGTTTGGATCAGGCGGAACGTTTGGTGGGGCAACCTTTGACCAGCGCCTGGGTGAGCTTGGCTGGTTCGGGTGTGCTTTTGCAATTAGGCAAAGGCGTGATTGCGGTTTCCAATCCGGAAGGGGAAATTCAAGATGAAGATGTGGATCGTGTTTTGGAATCGGCGAAAATGGTTTCAACTCCTTTGAATTATGAGACTTTGCATATTTTACCAAGAAATTTTTTGGTTGATGGTCAGGGTGGCATCAAGGATCCGGTTGGTATGTCTGGCATGCGTTTGGAAGTGGAAACACAAATCGTTCAATGTTCTAGTACTTTGAGTAAAAATTTGCGTAAATGTGTTTATCGCACCAGTTTGGAAATTGAAGGTTTGGTTTTATCATCTTTGGCAGCGGCCGAAGCGACCTTAAGTCCAAAACAACAAAATTTAGGGGTAGCTTTATTGGATATCGGTGCGAATAGCACAAATATTTTAGTTTTTGAAGAAGGAAATATTATTTTATCAGCTACTATTCCTTTGGGTGCTAATCATATTACTTCGGACATTGCTATTGTTTTAAGAACTTCCATTGATACGGCCGAAGAAGTCAAAGTGAAATATGGTTATGCAGTGCCGACGGAAGTGCATGATGAGGAATTGGATTTATCACAAATCAGTGATGAGCAGTTGACGGTTTCTCGCAAGTTTGTATCGGAAATTATTAACGCTCGTTTGCAGGAGATTTTTAAACGTGTAGATAAAGAATTAAAGAAAATTAATCGTAGCGGTTTATTACCAGCTGGCGTAGTTTTGGTCGGTGGTGGTGCAAAATTACCGGGTATTTTGGAAGTCGCTAAGGATGCTTTGCGTTTGCCAGCGATTTTGGGTTATCCACAAAACGTGGTGAGTGCCGTGGATAAGGTTAATGATGTTTCCTTCGCGACCGCTGTCGGTTTGGTGATGTGGGGTAGTCGTTGGGGAAATGGCCAAAGTGAACGTTCCGGTAAGAGTAAAGAAGTTTTGGGAAAAATGAAAAAGTGGTTTAAGAATTTATTACCGTAATAGTGAGGACCGCTAATTTCGCTACAAAAGCATATTTGGCGACAATCCCTTGAATTTGACTATATTTAGTATTCAATAAGTTTGACACTGCTGAAAAATTATAAGATAATAAATACATCAATAAAACTGATCAAAATCATCTATAAATATAAAAAATTATGGCTCAAATCAAACCTGAAATAGAAACATTTGCCAAAATAAAAGTGGTTGGTGTGGGTGGCGGCGGTGGTTCAGCTGTCAATCGCATGGTTTCTTCTGGTATTAAAAATATTGATTTTATTGCTTTGAATACTGATGTTCAGGCTTTATATCATAATTTGGCAAATACAAAATTGCATATTGGTAAGAATATTACCCGTGGTTTGGGCGCCGGTATGAATCCAGAAATTGGTAAACGAGCGGCTGAAGAATCTCAAAATGAAATTAAAGAATTATTGAAAGGTAGTGATATGGTTTTTATTACCGCTGGTATGGGCGGTGGAACTGGCACGGGCGCGGCTCCGGTGGTGGCTAAAATTGCCAAAGATTTGGGCGCGTTGGTGGTTGGTGTGGTTACTAAACCGTTTGCTTTTGAAGGTAAACAAAGAAATGTTTTGGCTGATTCCGGTTTGCAAGAATTGTCTGATAGTGTAGATTCTTTGATTACTATTCCCAATGAAAGATTGTTTCAAATCACTGATAATAAATTATCTTTACAAGAAGCCTTTTTCTTGGCTGATGATATTTTGCGCCAAGGTATTCAAGGAATTTCCGATTTAATTAGTTTGCATGGTTATGTGAACGTTGACTTTGCTGATGTGCGTTCCATTATGGAAGGCACCGGTTCCGCTTTGATGGGCGTTGGTTTAGCCAAAGGCGAAAATCGTGCGGTGGAAGCGGCCAAAGCGGCTATTTCCAGTCCGTTGTTGGAAATGTCCATCGATGGAGCAAAAGGGTTATTATTCACAATTACCAGTAATACTGATTTGGGCGTGTTTGAATTTGATGAGGCTGCTAAAATTATTACTGCCACCGCTGATCCGGATGCGCGTATTATTTTCGGTACAGTAATTGATGAAGCTTTAGGTGATATGGTTCGCGTAACGGTGATTGCTACTGGTTTTGACGGAAAACATGATCCAAATCAACCGGCAGTTTATAATCAACCAGCTTTTGTGTATAAGACTTATCAAAATAAAGCAACGGAATTTAAAAAAGAAGAAACCGCTGATCGTTATGTAAATAATAATGTGGTGACCGATACCAGTGCTTTGTTTAAGCAGACAGTTGGTGGAAATACGGTGCGTTCTCGTTTCAACGATTTGGAAGAACCGATTTCCGTAGTTAACGAACCGATGCGTGATAATCAACCGGCACGTGATAGTCAGCCATTGCAACACAAACAATTTTCCATGGAAGATAGTGCTCCAGTAAAAAATCGTACCAATTTCAATAACGATGATATGCCAAGTAGTAAAAAGAATGTAAATTCATTACCGGAAAACAATAATAATGATTCCGGCGAAATCGATGATGATATCCCCGCGATTATTCGAAATAAGATGTTAAATTTTTAGGTTTTTGTCTATAAAAAAGAGAGAGTGCATTTTGCACTCTCTCTTTTTTATAGCTACAAATAACCTATCCCCGGAGGGGGCAGGTTTTTCCTTATTGAAGAGGGAGTGCATTTTGCACTCTCTCTTTTTTATAGTTACAAACAACCTACATCAGGAGGGTGTAAGATGTGATGGATATATTTTGTAGGGGCGTATTGCAGGAGCCTGTCCTGGCGAATGCCAGGGCCCCTTTTTTGTATTTTATGGTTACAAATAATCGAAAATTTGTTATAATGTAAATAATGAATGTTTGTTCGAAATTTTTTTATATTAAAATAAAAGTATGAATTTTAAGGATCCTGGTTTCCCTGGGCAAGCAGTTAGGGAAGACAGCCAAACAAAAGAAATAAAATTGCCAGTTGAAAAATATCGTGAGCAGATTTTAGAAAAGATTGATAATAATCAGGTGGTAATTATTACTGCTGAAACCGGGGCAGGTAAGAGCACACAGGTGCCTCAGTATTTATTGGATGCCGGTTATAAAGTAGTGGTGACACAGCCTCGTCGTTTGGCAGCCAGATCGGTGGCGATGCGTGTGGCTGATGAAAAAAACCAGGAATTAGGCGGGGAAGTTGGTTTTCGAACTGCCTATGAAAAACAGGATGGTCCCAATACGCGATTATTATTTTGTACTGATGGTTTGCAGTTGGTTAGGGAATTATCAGGATTTGGTGTTAACGCAAATGAAAAAATGATTCTAGTTTTGGATGAAGTTCATGAGTGGAATATGAATATGGAAACTTTGGTTGCTTGGTCTAAAAAGCAGATGTTAACTAATGCAAATTTTAAAGTTGTTTTAATGTCAGCTACTTTGGATGCGGAAAAATTGGCATCTTTTTTTAGTAAAGAAAATAGTCCTTCGCCATATTTAGAGATTCCGGGAACGATGTTTCCGGTGGACGAATTTGAAGATGGGGCTAATTCGATGGTTAACAATGTTTTAAAATTAATAAAAAACGGGAGAAATGTTTTAGTTTTTCAACCTGGTAAGAAAGAAATATATGATTTGATTGAAGAATTGAAAAAATCTGGGGCGGTGGCGGAAATTTTACCTTTACATGGAGAGCTGGAACCGGCAGATCAAAATAAAGTTTTTAAACATTATGGTCGTCCTAAAGTAGTGGTAGCCACTAATATTGCGCAGACTTCTATTACCATTGATGATATTGATGCGGTTGTGGATAGTGGCGTGGAAAGACAGACACAGGTTAAATCTGGGGTTGAGGGTTTATATTTGAATGATATTAGTAAAGCTGATTGTAAACAGCGTAAAGGACGTGCCGGACGTTGTCGTCCTGGGGTTTATTATTTGTGTTCTGATACTAGCTTAGATGAACGTTCAGAGTATCCTGTTCCAGAAATTCATCGTAGTCGTTTGGACCAGATGGTTTTGCGTTTGGCGGATAATGGTTTGGATGCCACTGATTTGGAGTTTTTTCATCAACCTGATCGGACCGATTTGTTGGAAGCTAAAAGATCTTTGATTGCTTTGGGGGAGATGACTGTTGATGGTATCATTACAAACATTGGTAGAAAAATTTCTAAATTGCCGGTAGATGTTCACGTTGGTCGGATGGTTATTGAGGCACAAAAAAATGATTGTTTGGATGATATTTTAACAATTGCTTCTTGTATGGAGATGGGTGGTTTGCGTGATCGTTCCGGAAAGTGGCAAAGTTTGACCATTGAAAAACAGTCCGATGTTTTGGCAGAATTAGATATTTATAAGAAAGCGTTGTTAATGATGAATGACAAGGAAAGGCAGGAATCTGGAATTTTTGTAAAGAGTTTTTGGAAAATAATAGAACTACGTAAACATTTGTCAGAATCTTTAAAAAAAGCGGGGATTCGTTGGGAGAGTTTGTTTAGAGAGAATGTGGATCGAACGGCGGTTTTAAAAAGTGTGGCTTCCGGTATGGTAGATCATTTATATCAACATCGTTATGGTAATTATTATCGAAATGGTGAAGGAAGAATTTTAGGCAGAGAAAGTGCAGTTATATCGCAACCTGATTGGTTGGTAGCTTTGCCGATGGACATTCAATTTACAGACAGAAAAGGTTATAAACGGACTCTTAAGATTTTAAATATGGCTTCGGCAATTAATCCAGAGTGGTTCTTGGAGATTGCGCCTCAGTTGGTTGAGAAAAAACAGAGAAATTTGAATTGGAGCAATGATAAGCAAGAAGTTTCTGTTGAGGAATATATTTTATTTAATGGTGCAGAAATTAAAAGTGAAAGAATTTCAGCGACTAGAGATGAAAAAAATAATGAAGTTCTTTTTGATGCATTGCTTAGTGGTTATTTGACTGGATCAGAAGCGGCGATGCGTATTTATCAGTATAATAAAAATTTTTTATCTTTTTTTGAGGAACTGTGGCTTCGTTCAGGTGGTAAATTTGATCGTCCGTCTCGGGATAATATTTTAAGTTTGTATCAGCAAAAGTTATCACAACATATGATTTTTAACACGGCCGAATTTGATTCAGTGGTGCCATCAAGGGTTTCTGAGAAAGAATTGTGTTTGCAGCGTGAGAATTTTTTGAGCGAAGCGGAAATTGCCAGAATTGAACAAGAAAACCCTTTGAGCATTTTATTGAATGGAAAAGCTTGTCAGGTTTCTTATGAAAAATCTTATTATGGTGATTTTTCTATTAAAATTGATTTGGGCGATATTAATGTCAGTGAATTGGAAGATGAGTGTTTGGATACTTTGTTACCGAACGATCGAAAACAAGAAATTGTTTTTAGATATCAATCCGGTAGTTATATTTATACCATTGAAGCTAGTAGCATCGCAGTGGCAAAAACGATTTTTGAAAAAAAGCGTTTGGCTAATTTACAAGAACAGTTTGTGTCCGCTAAGGTGCGTCATTTGGAAACATCTGAGGTGGAGAATTTATTTAAAAACTTACCATCCCCAGCGGTTTATGATGAGCAAACCGGCGCCAAAATGTATCCTTGCGTGGAGTATCAAAGTGGTTGGTACAGTCAAGATTATCGTTTAAATTGGACTGAGACTGAAGAACGAGCTTTGGCAAGTACTAAACAGGCTAAAAAGAAATTTTATAGTGAGCAAGTTTCTGAGTGGTATCAGAAATTGAATAAGTTGGCCGATTTGTTTGAAAAAGAATTATACAGTTCTATTTTGGATGGTGAATCAGCCTTTGAATTAAAAAAGAAATTTGCGGATTTGCGTTCTCAAATTAATAGTTTTAGATATGATGGTGATTTAGATCAATATGAAGAATTGAAAAATATATTTGTTGAATTAGAAAAGCGTTTGTCGGAATTAGTTTCCAAGACTGAGGAATCATTAAGTGGTAATGAAATTTTACTTGATTTTAAAGTTTGGCATCGTCGTAGCGGACAAACAAATTTAGGAGATGGCTGGGTGATTATGCCGGATGGTCAATTGCGTGAGCCTGATGAAATAGACATTCCTCGGCATAAGAGTGATGGTTATTATATTTGGCGTACGGTTGGTCGTAATGAATTGGCTTTAAAGTGGGAAAAACATAATTCGTCACATGCTGGCGACTTTCTTGTGCTTAAGAAACCGTTGGATGGGCTAAGTCCGGAGCAACTGGAGATGGCTAAAGAAATTGAAGAAGATTTGGGAGCTGAGGAATTGGGTGGTTTTGGCTTGAATGAAAAATTGGAAATTAATAAACAAAAATTGATTGTGGAAATAAAACAAACCGTGAAAAAGGTGAAAAGACAATCATTGGATTTATCAGATCTTGATATGCCGTTTTTTGCTCTAGCATCTCAGTCCGGAATTGATGTGACTTCTCGACTTAGTAATTTTGGTTTGTTAATTGATGGTCCTTTTAATGATTACTGTAATGATCGTGATGCTCAATTAGTTTATAGTCAACGTTTGAGTAGGGGCGTTTTGGAATTTTTAGTTTATGAGAAATATGGACAGTATAACGTGGCGATGCGTTTGAATATCAATCCGGAGGAATTAGCTGAAGAGTGGGACGAAGATGATGAGATATATTATGATGAAGGCGATGATCGGATTTTAAATGAAACAAAAATTATTGAAAGTAAACCAGCCACTTTTGAGTCAATCAAGGGAATAGGTTCAACTGCTCAATCTGATAATCCTTTTGCTAGTCAGTTTAAAAAATTATTAAAAGAAGAACCGTCTTTTTTAAAAAAGCAAGTTGATAGAGTGGATGAATCGGTGCCAGTGAAAAAGCATGTGGAGGTAAAACCGGAAGTGTCAACGGAAAGTCTGGTGGTAAAAGAATTTAAGGATTTCAGTGAGATGACATCGGATGAAGTTTTTGAAGAATATGAAGCCAATGAATTAGTAGTTAATAGATTGTTAAGCCAAAATCCAGACATGGAAGTAATTTTTAAAGAATATGCGGATTGTTCGGCTGATCTTACAAAAATTTCAACGGATATTAAGGATACTTTGGAAAAACGTGATTTAGCGCGAGATGAAAAACGTCGGCAAATGGCGATTAAACAATTGGATAATTTGCGGACGAAAGAGAAAGATTTGAAAAAATTGGAAAAATCATTAAAAGAAAAGGTGAAATTGATGCAAGCTGCTTATAATAATTATCAATTGTATAAGCAACGTCAGGCGGAAATTGAGGAACGTTTGTAATAAGGAATAATTTTGATTATAAGCGCGCGGTCCCGATGTCCATCGGGACCGCGCGCTATTTGTTTTGTGGTAGGTACATGTTTCGCGCGCGCCGTCATTGCAAAAAAAAATTGCAATGACGGCGCGCGCCCTTCGGCAAATTCCCCCAAAATTACTACATTTTTGGGATATTGCCCAACACTACATATAGTGCTATACTACTATTGCCTAACCAAATATGTTGTAAAAAATTAATAAAAACAGAATTCCTATGATGTGTCCAGCTTGCCATTATGAAGATACCAAAGTGATTGATTCTCGCTTGGTCGGTGAGGGTACGGTGGTGCGTCGTCGTCGTGAATGTCCGAAGTGTAATTGTCGTTTTTCAACCGTGGAGAGTTTGCAACTTTTGAACTTAACGGTGGTGAAACGTGACAGTCGTCGAGAGCCTTATGATTCCAATAAAATTTTGGAAGGATTGAAGCGATCATTTAAAAAACGTCCATTTGAAGATGATGATATTCGTCGGATTCTTTTCAATATTGAAAAAGAAATTCAATTGAAAGCTAAACGCGATGAAATCACCAGTAAACAAATCGGCGAAATAGTGATGAACGCTTTGAAGAAAGAAGACAAGGTCGCTTATATTCGTTTTGCTTCAGTGTGTCAGGGTTTTGATAACATTGAAGAATTTGATCAAGCCATTAAGCAAGTTTTATAAATATAAAAACTAGATTTTAATGTTATGTCTGCAAAACAAACAGAAAAACCTAAAATTAGTCAGCTTTTGAAACGTGATGGTCGGATTGCAAAATTTGAGTTGGAGAAAATTGAGAATGCGATTTTCAAAGCCGCTCAGGCAGTCGGTGGTCATGATCGAGAATTGGCTAATCAGTTAGCAGTGAAAGTGGAAGAAGAATTGAATCATCGTTTTCATGCGCGATCAATTCCTTCCGTAGAAGAAGTGCAAGATATTGTAGAGAAAATTTTGATTGAAGAAGGTCATGCGGCGACTGCCAAGGCTTACATTTTGTATCGTGAGCAACACAATCGTTTGCGTGATATGGAAAAGTTAATCAATTCTACGGAATTGGTGGGAAAATATTTGGATGAGATGGATTGGAAAATCAAGGAAAACAGTAATATGAGTTTTTCTTTGCAAGGTTTGAATAACTACATTTCCTCCGAGGTGACAGCTGATTATTGGATGAACGCGGTTTATCCGCCGGAAGTGCGCAATGCTCATGTTAACGGTGATTTCCATTTGCATGATATGCAATTGTTAGCTTCCTATTGTTGTGGTTGGGATTTGCATGATTTATTGATTAAAGGTTTTGGCGGTGTGCCTGGAAAAGTGGAAGCTAATCCTCCAAAACATTTTAGAGCAGCCTTGGGTCAAGTGGTAAATTTCTTTTACACTTTGCAAGGCGAAGCTGCCGGAGCCCAAGCTTTTTCCAGTTTTGATACTTACTTGGCGCCGTTTATTCGTTATGACAAATTGTCTTATACGGAAGTGAAAGATGCTTTGCAGAATTTTGTCTTCAATATGAATATTCCGACTCGTGTGGGTTTTCAAACTCCGTTCACCAATATTACTTTGGATTTGTATGTGCCGAATATGATGAAAGATGAAGCGGTGATTATTGGTGGTGTTCCTCAGAAAGAAACTTATGGTAGTTTTCAAGAAGAGATGGATGTTTTTAATGCTGCTTTGGTGGAAGTGCTAAGTGCCGGCGATGCCAAAGGACGTGTTTTCACTTTTCCGATTCCGACTTACAATATCACCAAAGATTTTGATTGGGATCGACCGATTGTGGATAAAATTATGGAAATGACTGCGAAATATGGTATTCCTTATTTTTCCAATTTCGTTAACAGTGATATGAGTCCGGAAGATGCGCGTTCCATGTGTTGTCGTTTACGTTTGGATAATCGTGAATTGAGAAAACGTGGTGGTGGTTTGTTCGGTGCTAATCCATTAACTGGTTCCATCGGTGTGGTGACCATCAACTTGCCACGTTTGGGATATTTGGCCAGTGACATGGAAGATTTCAAAAAACGTTTATTGAATTTGATGGACTTGGCGAAAGAAAGTTTGAATATCAAAAGAAAAATGATTGAGCGTATGACTGAAAAGGGTCTATACCCATATTCCCGTTATTACTTGGCTGGCATCAAACAACGTTTTGGTGAGTATTGGAAAAATCATTTTAATACCATTGGTTTGGTTGGTATGAACGAAGCTTTGGTTAATTTGATTGGAAAATCCATTACCACTGATGAAGGGCAAGCTGCAGCCAAGGAAATTTTGATGTTTATGCGCGAGCAAATGTCTCGTTATCAAGAAGAGGATGGAATATTATTCAATTTAGAAGCAACGCCGGCTGAAGGAACTGCTTATCGTTTAGCACGTTTGGATAAAGAAAAATTTTCTGATATTGTCTGTGCCAATGAAGAAGCTTACCAGACTGGAGCCAATCCGTATTATACCAATTCTTCTCAGTTGCCAGTTGGTTACACTGAAGATTTGTTTGATGCTTTGGCTAAGCAAGATGGTTTGCAAACTTTATATACCGGTGGAACAGTTCTTCATATTTTCTTGGGTGAATCCATGCCGGATCGTAAAAGTTTGAAAAATTTGATTCGTCGTATCGCGGAAAATTATCATTTACCTTATTACACTATTAGTCCGACCTTTAGTGTTTGTCCGATTCATGGATATATTGCCGGTGAACATGAGTTTTGTCCGATGTGCGATGATGAAATGGGCTTGACCGGGTCGGTGGAGAGTCCGGATGATGTCAATGTTGACAAAGCTGAAAGCAAACTTTCAGACGAGACTCTTGACAAAGTGCCTTCCAAAAAGCCAGTAAAAAGTGGGGTGCCAAAATCTAAAAAAGTGTTAAAATAATAGTGAGCTGAGATGAGCTAATTCTTTGAGCCGAACTTGCTAGAAAACGCTCGGCAAAGAAACTCTCTACTCGGTGAAAACAAAAACACAAAATTATTAATTAAGTAAAAACAAAACATTATGACCGCAGCCACAAAACGTGAAAGACAGAGATGCGAAGTTTATAGCCGTGTCGTTGGATATTTAAGACCGGTGAATCAATGGAATAACGGTAAACGTCAAGAATTTTATGATCGAAAGACTTTTGATCAGAGTTTAAATGCTGATAACAGCTGTTCTTGTTCTTCTTGTTAAATTTGAATTGAAAATATTATGCGCATCGGCGGATTACAAGCTATTACCCTTTTAGATTTTCCCGGTAGAGTCGCCTGTACGATTTTTACCAAAGCTTGTAATTTCCGATGCCATTTTTGTCATAATCCAGAATTGGTTTTGCCAGAAATGCTTGGCAGTACTCCAGATTTGAGTGAGGAGGATTTCTGGAAATTTTTAGCTGAGCGTCGAGATTTTTTAGATGCGGTTTGTATCAGTGGTGGAGAACCGACTTTACAAGCTGATTTGTCGGATTTTATTAGTCGTTTAAAAAAACAAGGATTTGCGGTCAAACTTGATACCAATGGTTCTAATTATGCTTTGTTGAAGGGATTGTTGGATGCAAATTTATTGGATTACGTGGCTATGGATATTAAACAAGTGCCGGAAAAATATTTTCAAGTGGTGAATGCACCGGTGGATATTGAACAAATTAAAGCTAGTGTGGAATTATTAAAGTCATCTAAAATTCCTTACGAATTTAGAACCACAGTTTTAGGATCGTTAATTAGTGAAGAGGATGTTTTAGGTATGGCCGAGTGGTTGTCTGGCGCACGGGCTTATCATTTGCAACACGCCCGCACCAATCGTCCCACCTTAAACGCCGAATATCATTTGCGTCCAAATGAATTGACCTTGAGTCAATTAAAAGAAATACATCAAAAGATTGTTGATAAGTTTGAAATTTGCACGGTAAGGTAATTGATTTTGTTGTTTTAATATGCCACGCGCTTGGAGCGTGGTTTTTTGTTTGATAAAAATATGACAGAAGGATTCTACCGTAGGGGCGAATAATTATTCGCCCTTTAAACCTGATTATATTTCATCTATGATTTGAAATGATGTTCGTTGATTTTATTGTTCCCTGTAGGGGCGTATTGAATACGCCCTTACGAAATATTGTTTATGTTTTTGCATTTTTAATAATGTGAAAAGATTTTTTTTGTTGCAAGGGCGAATAATTATTCGCCCCTACACAAGAATCTGAATTTAATAGTTGAATCCTCTTTATCATATTCATCAGCGTAATCATTGTTCAGACCGTGTAATTACCTGTATTCCTCCCCGTTTTACCTATGAACGTGGTATTTTTGTTTATTTTGCTTGACAAAAACGTTGCAAAATGTTTGAATAAACGAGAATACCTGTAATTTAACCGAAATAACAAAGGTTACGTTTGGAGTTTTTAGGAGCTTCAGCGGAGCCAGGAGGGGTTTGTCATGAATAAGTTCTTTTTACTGTTTGTTGTTGTTCTGGCGGTTTTTCCCGCCTGCACCTTCAATTCGGCTGGGCTCAACAGCCAAACCGATGACTGTGCCAATGTTGACTGTGGTCACGGTATCTGCGTTAAGCTTCCCGGTGAGCCGGTGGAATGCCAGTGCCAAGCCAATTGGCAGGGCGTGGCTTGTGATCAATGCACCGTTGAATACACGGGCGTTGATTGCAGTGAGTGCGCCGATGGCTACGAGCTTAACGATGTTGAGCTCTGTGTTCCCATCGTCGTCAGTCCGTGTGATCCGAATCCCTGCGTCCACGGCACGTGCGTGGATTTGGGCGAGCAGTCGATCCGCTGCGAATGCGAAGATGGCTATAATGGTCTTCTTTGCGATCAATGCGCCGAAGGCTACGAGCTCAATGACAACGATGAGTGCGTGCTGATCGTCATCGATCCCTGCGAAAGCTTGGATTGCGGTGACAATGGCACCTGCGTTGTCAATCAGCAAAGTCAGTCCGCCACGTGTGACTGCGACCCCGGATATCTTGGGGACCTGTGCGAGCAGTGCGACACGGTGAACGGCTACGAAATGGTCGGCGGCACCTGTTTGCTGGACCCCTGTTTCAACCGAAACTGTGGGGCCGGCACCTGCCTTCGCGATGATCTCAACTGGACCGCCACGTGCGACTGCGTTCCCGAAGCCTTCGGTGACGCTTGTCAGTATTGGTACGAGAACAGTTTGATTTATCAGGAATCTGAAGTCAGACTGCGTATCCAGGTGAAGGATCCGCAATGGCTGGATTCCACCAGCACCATCAGGGTGGTTCAGACAGGGACGATAACGCCCGAGGTCAATATCTACTACAACCAGAGTGATTTATTCGCTGGCGGTTGGCTCGGCTTTCGTCCTTGCTTGCCAGGTGTGGATCAGATGATATCTTTCTACATCGAGAAGGCGACTTACGAGCCGACCGATCGGATGAAGATTGAATATCTCCCGCCGCTTAACCCGGCCGACCCGCATGGATTCATCTATGACGACTCCACCGAGCCGGATATGGATGTTTTCCAGGTGGAGTGTTACGACTGCCTTACTGGTTGCAAAGTGCGACCGGCTGGTGGTACGCCGTAATATCAAGTTATTTCAAGTTTCTTGCCCTCTGACTACGGTTGGGGGGCTTTTTTTGACCATTGATAAATCTGATTAGGCGGATGATGAAGATGATAAGACAGCGGAAGGGCCGAAGGGAAAGACAGGGGAAAAACAAAAAAAGACAAAGATCAAAAAATTTGTTATAATAATAAAAATACAATTATCTTTTTTATGGTAGAAAAATACAAAGAAAGTTTTGATCAGTTTTTGAATAATAATTTTAAAATAAAAGTTAAAGAATATTATTCTGATCCGAAATTGCAGTGGAGTGAAGCCGCTTTACTTTTATTTGGTCCAAAAATTTTGTCTAGCAAATTAACCCAGGATGAAGGAAAGGCATTGTTGGCTTGTTTGAAATTAGCCATTGGAGAATATGAAAAATTATGGCAAGAATTTTTGCAAAATAATGATCGGCGATTTGATGGTTTAACCATGCAATCATTAACTCGTGAAAGAAAAAATGTGGGGGATGTTTATCATTATCGTAAAGAAGCGATTGAACAGATGACAGGATCTTATTTTCAGAATTTAAATAATTCAGAATTTTTAAAAACAAAAAAATTAGTTAATTTAGAAAAATTAGCTGATACAAAAAGTTTATTTTCTTTGGATGAATTAAGATTGGCGTTGTTTAATAAAATTGATCGGGTGTATCAGAAAATTATTATGGATAAGGTCAGAAATCGTGATCAGCAACGTCAGAATTTGGAGCTGAATACTAAGGATTCCTATGATTTCGAATATTTAACTTTGGCTTTTTATCATCGTTTGTTGAGTGGTACGGAAAGGGAGGATGGTCAAAAATTTAATATTCGTGCTCGTAAGAGTACCATAGAGGATGATCATTTTAATGGCATTGATTTATCTTTGGCCTTTGGTGATAATTATGATTTTGCGGTGGGGGTGGATACTACTTTAAACGATGCCAAAGTGGAGGAGAAAACTGTTAATGCCAATGAAAATATGATGGCCGAGTATGTTTACAGTGGTTCCGCCAAGGCCAATTTGAAACAAAAAAAACAACTTGATAAATTGGTTATTCATTTGAGCTCCGATGATTTTCCGCTAGGAGTCAGTGAGGTTTTGCAGTATTTAAAGGCTTATTTATTTTCCGAGACAAAAGATCAGTATGAAAAAATCAGTCCAGGTTTTATTAAAGAATTTGAGAATTTAGAAAAAGGACAGTCACCATATTTTTTAAAAGATGTGAAAAAGATTGGACAAGTATTTGAACGTCAGTTGTATGAAAAATTAGGTGAAAAAATATTGAATGTTTTATTTTATGATATTCCTGGGTTGCGAAATGAAATTGAAAATAATTTTTCATATTTATATCCTAAAAATTATATTCAATGGAAGAAAATGGTGGATTTTTTAAGGCTTCAGGAGGAACAATTAAAATTAAGTGTTAGTAAAAAAATGATTTTGAATGAGTATACTTCGGCTTTGGCTTATTTGGTAAGTTCCAAACGGTTTGCCAAAATTTTAAAATAAAAAAGGATGAGACGCAGGTTGCTATCTCATCCGATGGGGGTGATTTTTTGTTTTTGAGGTGAGGGAAAAAGGGGTGTACGGGGAAATTTGCGATGGATTTAGCTCTGGCGCAACTTCGCGATTTGCTCCGCGTAAGTTTTTTTGCCCAGCAGGTCAGTGATGTCATTCTTGATATGACTGATCTGAAAGGCCAGATTCATCGGCAGGAGGCGTTGGCGGAGAACCGTCTGGAGCACGCCTGCTTCCATCCGGAACAGTTTTTCAATGGCTCGCAGGCGGATGACCTCACATTCGAGAATCACCAGCTTTTTGAGCCCACGGCTGTTCTGGACACCGGCGTAGTCCGGGAAGTACAGATTGGCCTTGGGCAGTGTCGCCACCAGCCAGTCTTTTCCCGTTTCGCTGAGATTTTCGCGAATCCCAGCCAGTTTTTCTAAGAAATTGCACTGTTTCATGATGTTTTTCCTCTTTCTTTGGCACGCCAAAATGAAGTAAAGGCGGCTTTTTTGTTAGCCTTTTGAAGGCATTTTCTGTTGTCTGAAATGATGCTTTGATTTAAACATTATTTTTATAATAAGTCAAGCTTTTGGCCTGTGGATAAGTTTTTTGACAAAAACCCCTAAAAATGCTATAATTATTGCATGAATTAGTAAGTTTTATGGGCTTGCTAAGGGTTTTTTGACAATTAGAAATCTTGAATGAAAAAATGAAACACTTGAACTGTGAATATTTGTTTTGAACTTTGATTCGTCTGAGGGATTGATGGACTATGATTTTTTATCACAGTCCATCAGCTTAATCCGCTTCGCGGGAGGACTCACAGTGTAATCCCGGTTCAGACAATTATTCACAGTTCAAGAAAATATTAACTTGTTTTTTTCTCCCCTCGAACGGGGTTTCCCCGTTTGGGGAAAGGAGGATGTCATGTCTAAAAGTTATCTGTCTCTTGTTGTTCTGGTTGTTTTTGGTGGCGTGATGGCTTCTTGTGACAATTCGGTCACGAAGAAGAGCACCCTGTGGTGCGATGGTCAGTGTGTCAACGGCGTTTGCACGCCGGAAGGCGATGGCGCTCTGTGCGTTTGTGAGATCGGCTATGTTGGTCTCCTGTGCAACGAGTGTTCGTCTGGCTACGAGCGCGACGTCAACAACGTTTGCGTTCTCGTGTCCAACAATCCCTGCCTCCAACAGCCCTGTCTGTTTGATGGCGAGTGCGAAGCGGTGGATGAAGTAGAATTCATTTGCCACTGCGCCGAGGGTTATATCGGCGACACTTGCCAACAGTGTGACGAAGGTTATGTTCGTTCACTGGAAGGCACCTGCGTCCCTGAGCAGATTACGAATCCTTGTGATTCGAATCCCTGCTTCACGGGCGAGTGCGTTGCGAATGGTGAAGAATTCACTTGTAACTGTACCGAAGAAGGGTACACCGGTGAGTTCTGCCAGTCCTGCGATGAGGGATATGCGCGTCTGGACGATATGTCCTGCGTGCTCAATCCCTGCCTGAACGAGCATTGCTCGGGGCACGGCGTCTGTCAGTTGAATACTGCCACCGCCGAAGCTTCGTGCGAATGTTTTGAAGGCTACGAAGCGGATGGCCTGGCTTGCTCGGACATTAACGAGTGCCTGACCAATCCCTGCGACGCCAATGCCAGCTGTGGAAACACGGACGGCAGTTTCGTCTGTGAGTGCAATGTGGGCTATGAGGGCAACGGTCTTGTGTGCTCGGACATTAACGAGTGTACGACCAACCCTTGCCTCGGCCATGCCGATTGTACGAATCTTGTTGGTTCGTACGAGTGCCATTGCCAGATCGGTTACACCGGTCTCGGCTGCGACACCTGCGACGATGGATTTGTGAATGTTGCTGGCGCTTGCGTCGCCAACACTTGCGATCCCAACCCTTGCGTTAATGGTGGAACTTGTTCCATCAATGGCGGCGGGGTAGCGGAATGTTCGTGCTTGGTTGGTTACTCTGGCACTTACTGTGCGAGTTGCGAAGCTGGTTATGTTCAGCTGGTTTCCGGCATTTGCGTGCTGGATTCCTGCGCCGGACAGACCTGCAGCGGTCATGGCACTTGCTCGGTGGACCTCAACACCGGCAACGCTTCCTGCGCTTGCGACGCTGGCTTCACGGTCAGCGGCCTGAGCTGCACGGACGTGGATGAGTGCCTGGTTGGTACGGACAACTGCGATGTGAACGCGACCTGCGCTAACACGGCGGGTTCGTTCACCTGCACCTGCAACAGCGGTTATTCGGGGAACGGCGTCACGTGCTCGGACAACAACGAGTGCGCGCTGAACACTGACAACTGTGATGTGAACGCCACCTGCGCTAACACGGCAGGAAGCTTCACTTGCACGTGTAATTCTGGATTCTCCGGCAACGGCGTGACGTGTTCGGACAACGATGAATGCGCGCTGAACACTGATAACTGCGATGTGAACGCGACCTGCGCTAACACGGCGGGAAGCTTCACCTGCACTTGCAACAGCGGTTTTTCCGGCAACGGCGTCGTTTGCAGTGATGTGAACGAATGCTCGTTGAACACCGACAACTGCAGTGAGAATGCCACCTGCGCTAACACGCTGGGCAGCTTTACTTGCACTTGCAATAGTGGTTTCAGTGGTAACGGCGTCGTTTGCAGTGATGTGAACGAATGTTCGTTGAACACCGACAACTGCGACGTGAATGCGACCTGTGCTAACACCACCGGTTCGTTCACTTGCACCTGCAACTCGGGTTACACCGGTGACGGCGTGACGTGCTCGGACATCAACGAGTGCGTCGCTGGAACCGATAATTGCAGTGATGACGCCACGTGTGCGAACACGATCGGTGGATTCACTTGCACCTGCAACGCAGGATTCTCCGGAAACGGTGTGACCTGCTCGGACATCAACGAGTGCTTGCTGGATCCCTGCCCTGCGAATGCGACCTGCGGAAATACCGCTGGCTCTTACACCTGCACTTGCTTTACCGGTTACACCGGCAGCAACTGCGACGTGTGTGATACCGCCAATGGTTACACGTGGGACGGCTCGGCTTGCACGCTGGATTCTTGCTTCGGTGAGGATTGCAGTGGGCACGGGACCTGCAGTGTGGTTGTTGGAAATCCGGTTTGCTCCTGCGAGACCGGCTACACCGGCACCGACTGTGCTGACTGCGCGGAAAACTACCGTTTGCTCGGTGGCTTCTGCCAGCCGATGTTCGGTCGTTTGGCCGGTGGTTCAATTTATAACTTCGTGGAGGTCGGCGGCGATCTCTACGGCTTCGGACAAAACGAAGTCGTCGTGAAATACGACGAGGTTGAGGACACTTGGATCGAAGTGTGGCGGCCCGACATTGATTGGACGGGCAACAACACTTCCGGCAGTGTCCGAAATGACTTTATGGCGGCGGTCAGTGATGGGACGACGGTTTACCTCCTGCAGCATTATTTTGCCAAGCAGGAATGGAATGCCCTTTCCGGCTCTAACCGGAATATCGTCCGCACTTTTACCCCAGGAGCGACTAATCCCTGGGGACAGTTGGTTGATCTTCCGCCTACCGGCACGCAAGTCGCGCCGATTCATTGCAACGATCTCGGAGTGAACACCAGTGGTGATTTGCTTTGGGCGGTTTGCAATGACGGCACGGTTTATAAGTATAATTGGGCCACCAATTCTTGGGATGGCGAGCTGGTTCATGATAATAACAGCTTGGCTCTGAACAAGATTTGGGTGGAGGACAGCAACTCCATTTTCGTGGCCGGAGATGACGGACTGCTCAAACGCTGGAACGGCGTGGTGTGGGAGGATTGGAGCGATCTGATCTTTGACACCGACCTCTACGGCGTTTGGGGCTACTCTTCCACTGACTTGTACGTGGGCGGGCAAGGGAAACTCTGGCATTACAACGGAACGAGCTGGACGCTCAAGTTCAACCAGTCCAGTTTGTACCGTTATGTCAGAAAGATTCACGGCACCGCCGATCATTCGCGCATCGTGGCGCTGGCCATTCATGACTGGAACGATAACATCGGTTACACCAGTCATATTTGGCAGAGTGTCAGTGGTGGAGCGTGGTCCGGCGCGGCAGACATTTATTATTGGGGACTGTATTGTAATGGCGTGGGTGTCTCCGGTGATGAATGTTTTGTCGGCGGCTCGGCCGGCACGATTGACAAGCAGACCAGACTGATTAGATTGACCGGTGGGGTGCAGGAGCAGATGATCTATCTCTCTTACGAGCCCCGAGGAGTGAGTGGTCATGATCAGAACGATCTGCTGTTCGTCAGTCTTAACGAGGCTGTCCATTTTGATGGATCGCGTTACACTTTTCTGCCTGTGGCTAGTGTTGGTGAAGCAGGGAATATGAGCTTCAAGGCTACCTGGGCGAATGGTGTGGGCGGTTATTGGCTGGTCGGCCCGAAGGGTTATGTTCTGTATTGGGATGGTAGCAATTATGGTGAGAGCTCTTTGAGCAAGCATCTGATTGATACCGGTGACTATTCTCTCAGTACGGACATGATTTATGTCGTTCACGGTTCATCTTCCTCCAACGTTTGGGCAGCTGGCTCGCGCAGTGCCACTTTTCGTTGGGATGGGAGCTCGTGGACGCGGTTCAACCTGCCGCATGTGGATGCCACGGTTTCCGGTCTTTACGTGGTTTCTTCATCAGAGGTTTATGCGATTGCGCGGGCGAACACCTAT